>Ga0308165_1000413_pt1 | contig 83457 bp, 65 predicted proteins | sample PhyWR2_FD_201032 | JGI IMG/M metagenome (GOLD analysis project Ga0308165, IMG submission 201032) | Phyllosphere microbial communities from UC Gill Tract Community Farm, Albany, California, United States - DLSLW.R2 | ecosystem: Host-associated > Plants > Phyllosphere > Unclassified | place: USA... | reverse complement strand
TGGGCGCGGTGCATCTATCGGTGATCGCGGTGCTGGGGCGAAGGGCAGCCGACCAACGGTCGGCTCTACGTGTGAGGGCCTACGCTGCCCCGGCCGTCGGCCCGTACGAACGATCCGGTAGAGCCGACCGTTGGTCGGCTGCACCGCGCAGGGCGCGGTGCATCTATCGGTGATCGCGGCGCCGGGGCGAAGGGCAGCCGACCAACGGTCGGCTCTACGTGTGAGGGGCGACGCTGCCCCGGCCGTCGGCCCGTACGAACGATCCGGTAGAGCCGACCGTTGGTCGGCTGCACCGCGCAGGGCGCGGTGCATCTATCGGTGATCGCGGTGCTGGGGCGAGGAGCAGCCGACCAACGGTCGGCTCTACGTGTGAGGGACTACGCTGCCCCGGCCGTCGGCCCGTACGAACGATTCGGTAGAGCCGACCGTTGGTCGGCTGCACCGCGCAAGGCGCGGTGCATGTTTCAGGTATCGCGGCGCCCGGGGGGGAGCAGCCGACCAACGGTCGGCTCTACCTCTGAGGGATCCACATTGACCTGGGTGCCGATACGAACAATCCGGTGGAGCCGACCGTTGATCGGCTCCACCGCGCGGAGCGTGGTGCATCCATCAGGCAGCGCGGCGCCGGGAGGAAGGGCAGCCGACCGTCGGCCGGCACGCCCTCCGTCAATGCGAGCGCTGCACCGCGTAACGGGCCAGTCCGCGCAGGGCGGCCACGGCATCGTTGTCGGCCAGGCCGTCGAGCGCGCGCTCGGCGGCATCGGCGTATTCCACGGCGCGGGCGCGGCTGTATTCCAGGCCGCCGGTGGCGTGGATGGCGGCCAGCACTTCGGGCATGGCCTCGGCATCGCCGTTCTGCACGATCGCGCGCAGGCGCTCGCGGGTGGTCGCATCGGTATGCGCCATGGCGTGGATCAGCGGCAGTGTGGCCTTGCCTTCGGCCAGATCGTCGCCGAGGTTCTTGCCCAGTTCGTCGGCGTTGGCCGAGTAATCCAGCACGTCATCGGCAATCTGGAAGGCATAGCCCAGCGCCATGCCGTAGTCGTACAGCGCCTGCTGGGTGGCTTCATCAACGCCGCTGGCCAGCGCGCCCAGGCGGGTGCCGGCCGCGAACAGCACGGCGGTCTTGCGCTCGATCACCCGCAGGTAGGCCGCTTCGTCGGTGTCGGGGTTATGCACGTGCAGCAGCTGCAGCACCTCGCCTTCGGCGATGCGGTTGGTGGTGTCGGCCAGGATCCGCATGACCGGCATGCGGTCCAGTTCAACCATCAGCTGGAAGCTGCGCGAGTACAGGAAGTCGCCCACCAGCACGCTCGGCGCGTTGCCCCACAGGGCATTGGCGGTACTGCGGCCGCGGCGCAGGTTGGATTCGTCCACCACGTCGTCGTGCAGCAGGGTCGAGGTGTGGATGAACTCGATGATCGCCGCCAGCTGGTGGTGTTCCGGCCCCGCCTGGCCCACTGCGTGGCCGGCCAGCATGACCAGCATCGGCCGCAGGCGCTTGCCGCCGGCGGAGATGATGTGGTCGGCGATCTGGTTGATCAGCACGACATCCGAGGACAGTCGGCGGCGAATCAGCGCATCGACGGCGGCCATGTCGGTCGCGGCGAGCGTCTGGATCTGGGGCAGGCCCAGCGCGGGGCGGGTGTCTTCGGTGATGGTCATGCGGTCTGACTTTCAGGCTTGACCTTAATTATAGGCGGTGCCGTCGTGTTTCGCCCGCGAAGGCCGGCCACGACCCGCTGGCCGGTGGGCGGGCGGCCATCCGGGACGCCGGAAGGAGACCGGGCGGGCCGGCCCATGGTCCGTCGGTCGGTGGCTCCGCAGGCCGGCCCAGCGCGCGCCAACGCGGCGTGTGACGTGAATACGTATGCATGCAGCGCCACCACCGAAGGTGCAGGGCTAAGCTTGTCGGGTTCGTTTTGGCACCCCGTTCGGCGGGTGCATGGAAGCCCGGAGGGGGGCCCTCGATGTCGCAGACTCCATGGTGGCGCGGTGCCGTCATCTACCAGATCTACCCGCGCAGTTTCCTCGACGCCAATGGCGACGGGGTAGGTGACCTGCCCGGCATCATCGACCGGCTGGAGTACGTGGCCGCGCTGGGCGTGGACGCCATCTGGGTGTCGCCGTTCTTCACCTCGCCGATGGCCGATTTCGGCTACGACATCGCCGACCATCGCGACGTGGACCCGCTGTTTGGCACGCTGGCCGATTTCGACCGGCTGCTGGCCAAGGCGCATGCGCTGGGCCTGAAGGTAATGATCGACCAGGTGTTCAGCCACACCTCGATCGACCATGCCTGGTTCCGCGAGAGCCGCCAGGACCGCACCAATCCGAAGGCGGACTGGTACGTGTGGGCCGACCCGCGCGAGGACGGCACGCCGCCCAACAACTGGATGTCGATCTTCGGCGGGGTGGCGTGGCAATGGGAACCGCGCCGGGAGCAGTACTTCCTGCACAACTTTTTGGCCGACCAGCCGGACCTGGATTTCCACAACCCGGCGGTGCAGCAGGCCACCCTGGACTACGTGCGCTTCTGGCTGGACCGCGGCGTGGACGGTTTCCGCCTGGACTCGATCAACTTCTGCTTCCACGACGCGCAGCTGCGCGACAACCCGGCCAAGCCGCTGGAGAAGCGCGTGGGCCGGGGGTTCAGTGCGGACAATCCGTACGCCTACCAGTACCACTACTACAACAACACCCAGCCGGAGAACATCGGCTTCATCGAGCGCCTGCGCGGTCTGCTCGACGCGTACCCGGGCACGGTGAGCCTGGGCGAGATCTCCGCCGAGGACTCGCTGGCCACCACCGCCGAGTACACCGCGCCGGGCCGCCTGCACATGGGCTACAGCTTCGAGCTGCTGGTGAAGGATTTCAGCGCCGGCTACATCCGCGACACCGTGTCGCGGCTGGAAGCGACGATGACCGAAGGCTGGCCGTGCTGGGCGATCTCCAACCACGATGTGGAGCGCGCGGTAACGCGTTGGGGCGGCCATCCGGCCCAGCCGCGGCTGGCGCGGATGCTGGTGGCGCTGCTGTGTTCGCTGCGTGGCTCGATCTGCCTGTACCAGGGCGAGGAACTTGGCCTGGGCGAGGCGGACGTGCCGTTCGAGGCGCTGCAGGACCCCTACGGCATCACCTTCTGGCCGAACTTCAAGGGCCGCGACGGCTGCCGTACGCCGATGCCCTGGATCGATGCGCCGCAGGCGGGCTTCACCAGCGGTGAGCCGTGGCTGCCGATTCCGGCCGAGCACCGCGCCGCGGCGGTGGCGGTGCAGGAACATGACCCGCATTCGGTGTTGAACGCGTTCCGCCAGTTCCTGGCGTGGCGAAAGACGATGCCGACGCTGCTGGTGGGCGACATCGAATTCCTGCAGACGGCCGAGCCGGTGCTGATGTTCGCGCGCCGGCATGCGGGGGAGACGCTGCTGCTGGCCTTCAACCTGGCCGCCGACACCGCGCACGTGGCGCTGCCCGCCGGTAGCTGGCAGCCGATGCACGTGCCGGGCCCGGACGTGGGCCAGGCCGACAACGGCACGCTGGTACTGCCGGCGCAGTCGATGTACTGCGCGCGCCTGGGCTGATTCGATTTCCGGTGGTATTGAGAGGGCGGGGCTTGATGGCCTCGCCCTTTTTTTTTTTTTTTGGATGGGGCGGATGCGGAACCGATCCGCGTCTGGACACGCCTCTGCGTTGCCATGGCCGCCGACCCACTGTCGAGGGCGGGGCTGGGTGGGTTCGCGGGACCGTTGGGCGCCATGGATGCCGCCCACGAGCCTCCATGGAGGGATTTACGGCGTGTCCCGCGAACCCATCCATCCCCACCCAGCCCGTAGACGAAGGCGCGCGCAGTTGGAAGCCGGCCAGCGGCCGGCACTGCACCTGGGGCAAAGAAAAACCCCGCTGCCGAAGCAGCGGGGTTTTTGTTGGTGCGGCTACCGCAGGATCAGAACTTGTAGTTCACGCCCAGCATGTAGGTGCGGCCCCACTCGATGTACTCCAACGGGCGGTCCTTGGTGCCGGCATAGGTGCGGTACGGCTCGTTGGTCAGGTTGCTTCCCTGCAGCAGCAACGTCAGCCCGTGCAGGCTGCTGTCGTCGGCGAAGGTGTAGCTGATCTGCGCGTCGGTCACGTTCTCGCCCACCACGTAGCGCAGCGTGCGGTTGCCGTTGAAGTTGCCGATCTCGCCAATGAAGTCCGACCGACGACGCTGGCTCACGCGGGCCTCGAACCCACTGCGTTCGTAGTACGCCGTGAAGTTGTACACCCGCTTGGACAGCCCCGGCAGACTGATCGGATCGCTGCCCACGCTGGACGCGCTTTCCGGATCGAGGATCTCGATGTTGCTGTCATTGAACGTCGCGCTGGCCTGCACGCCGAAGCCGCGCAGGGTGTCGCTGAACATGTCCAGCGGGAACGACGCCGTCAGCTCCAGCCCCTTCAGCTTGCCGCCCTTGCCGTTTTCCGGCGAGGAGAACGTGCCGGTGGTCAGTAGCGGTGCGGTCATGCCCGGCGGAATCACGTAGCTGGCCAGCAGGTCGCTGAAATCGTAGTCGTCGCGCGACTGCGTGTACACGTACGACTTCAGGTCCTTGTAGAAGATCGCCGCCGCGACATAGGCCTTCTCGCCGAAGTACTTTTCATACGACAGATCCAGCGCATTGGCGCGCCACGGATCCAGCAGCGGATTGCCGCCGCTGCCACCCGGCTTGCCGGTGGCCGTATCCACGCCGAACTCCAGGCCGGCACGCATCTGGTCCACGCGCGGGCGTGCCACCTGCTTGGCGGCGGCGAAACGCAGCGTCTGCTGGTGCGGGAACATGAACACCAGGTTCAAGCTCGGCAGCCAGTCGGTGTAGGTCTTGCCTGCATCGATCGGCAACACTTCCTGGCCCGCGGGGCGCGACCGGTCGAAATAGTTGGACTGCGAACTCTGGTCGGTGCGCACCATCTGCACGCCAATGTTGCCGCGCACGCCCACCTCGCCGATGTCGGTGTTGATGTTGGCGCGCACCCAGGCGGTGCTGGTCTTTTCCTGTACCGTCCATGCCTTCGGAATCAGGTAGTCCAGGTTGGTGACCGGGTTGAACACCATGTAGCGGTCCACTGCGCCCGGCACGTTCCAGGCCGGAATGCGGCCCAGCCCGGCAAAGCCCAGGTTGACCGGACGGTACTGCAGGTCGCCGGCGATGTTGGCATCGCCCTGGCCGCCGAGCAGGATGTTGCCCTCGGCCTGGGTCTTGTCCTTGCGGCGGTCGGCGTAGTTGACGCCCACGTCCATGTCGGCAAACCACTTCATCGCCTCGGGCAGCGCGAAGGTGGCCTGCAGGCGCGCGGCCTTCAGGCGGTCTTCCACCTGCGGCACCTTGCCGTAGCCGGAGCCGTAGATGGTGTTGGTCAGGAACAGCGCATCGGGGTTGGAATAGTTCAGGCCCGGGCGGATCTGCGAGAACCCGTTCGGGTTGACTACCACGCCCACCGTGTCCAGCTGCGGCATCGGCGTGAGCTGCAGGTTGTTTTCCAGGTTCAGTTCGTCGCGGGTGGCCTTGGAGTAGTTGACGTCCGCCACCACCTTGACCGATTCGAAGTTGAACTCGTTGTTCCAGCCAAACGCGTCGATCTTGTCCTTGCGCTTGTTGTACATGCCGCGCACCAGCGGATACACGCCGCTGGCCACGCCACCGGTGAAGGTGCCATCGGCATTGACCTGCGGGTTGCTGATCAGCAGGCCCGGGGTGTAGTTGCCGTTGTAGTTGCTGAGATTGAGCTCGAACTGGTTGGCGGTGTCGATCTGCTCGGCTTCGGCGTGGAACGCATCCAGGGTGCTGGTCCACACGTTGGACGGGCGGAACTGCACGGTGGCCATCACGCCGTCGCGCTTGGTGTTGCCGGTGCGGCGCAGGGCCTTGATGCCGTCGGAGAACACCGTGCCCGGGGCCAGCCCGGGGCGGTTGCCCTGGTCGGTCTGCTCGGTGGTCCACGGCTCGTACAGGCCCACCTGGTTTTCCTGGATCGGCATGTCGCTGTGCGCGTAGCCGATCGCAACACCCCAGGTATTGTCCATGAACTGGTCGATGTAGCTGGCGCTGAAGCGGTTGCCGTAGGGGGCCACGTTGGCTGCCTTGCCCAGCGAGCTCTTCTGGTAGCGGCCGCTGATGGCGATCACGCGCTCGGCGAAGCTCAGCGGGCGCGCGGTCTGCATGTCGATGGTGCCCGACAGGCCCTGGCCGACCAGCGCCGCATCGGGGGTCTTGTACACCACCACGCCATTGACCAGTTCCGAGGGGTACTGGTCGAATTCGACGCTGCGGTTGTCGCCGGTGCTGACCACTTCACGCCCGTTGAGCAGGGTGGTGGCGAAGTCGGGCGACAGGCCGCGCACGCTGATCACCTGGGCACGACCGGCCACGCGCTGGGCGGCCAGGCCGGGCAGGCGCGAGATGGATTCGCCGATGCTCACGTCGGGCAGCTTGCCGATGTCCTCGGCCGAAATCGCCTCGACCACCGAGGTGGCGTCCTGCTTGATCGCAATGGCGTTCTCGATGCCGCGGCGGATGCCGGTGACCTGCACGGTGTCCAGGTTGGTGGCCGTGGTCCCGGTCGGCGGGGTGGCGGTAGTGGGTTCGGCGGTCTGCGCCGACGCCATCAACGGCGTCAGGGCGACGGCCAGCGCGATACTCAGCGCGCTGCGCTTGCGGTTCAACATTTTCCCCTCCCAGGCAATGTTGCCAATCGATTTTTTGGTTGCCCGGAGACCCGGGAGCGTCACGGCGCGGTGGCCGTTGACTGCGTGGCTATGGTAGGCAGCGGGTCGGCTGCGGGAACCATCCTGCATACGTATTCAATGGCATTTGAAGCTTTGGAATCGGTTACAGGTGCGTCATCGCATTCGCGCTGCCGCGCCACGGTTTGCCATGCAAACCGTGGATACCCGTCATGGGCCACGTCGAGACCTCTGATCAGGTCTACAGCGGGGTAAAGCGGATCGCCTGGCCGCCGCCCGGCGCAAGCACCAGCGTCAGTGCGTCGGCGCTGGTGACCTCGCGGGTTTCGCGCACGAAGGCGAACGGGTTGCTGCGGAAATCCGCACCGTCGCCGTCACGGTAGATCTCGGCGCGGTAGCGCACGCCCGGGTCCAGGAAGCCCAGCGATACCGGCAGCACGCGGCCGTGTTCGTCGGTGATGCTGCCCAGGAACCAGTCGCGGCTATTGCGGTCCTTGCGCACGATCGTCACGTAGTCCCCTACCTCGCCATTGAGCACGCGGCTGTCCTCCCAATCCACCGCCACGTCCTCGATGAAGCGAAACGCCTCGCGGTGCTGCAGGTAGTGTTCGGGCAGGTCGGCGGCCATCTGGATCGGACTGTAGATCGCCACGTACAGCGCCAGCTGCCGCGCCAGCGTGCTGGGAATGGCCTGCCCACCGCGGGCCTTCAGGCTCAGGATGCCGGGCGTGTAATCCATGGGCCCGGACAACATGCGCGTGAACACCAGGTTGACCTCGTGCTCGGGCGGGTTCGGGGGCTGCCCCCAGGCGTTGTACTCCATGCCGCGCGCGCCTTCGCGCGAGATCCAGTTGGGGTAGGTGCGGCGCAGCCCGGTGTCCTTGATCGGCTCGTGCGGGTTCACCGCGATGTGGCGTTTGGCCGCTTCCTGCACCACCTTCAGGTGGTGGCGGGCCATGAACTGGCCGTCGTGCCACTCGCGCCACAGCGGGCCGCCGGCCGGGTTGCGCCGGTCCACCTGGCCGTCGTCGCAGACATAGCCGCTCTTGAACGCATCCACGCCCAGCCGCGCGTACAGGTCCAGCGCGGCGCCCAGCTGGTCTTCGTAATGCTCGATGGCGCAGCCGGTCTCATGGTGGCCGATCAGGTGCACGCCCTTCCTGGCGCCGTAGGCCGACAGCGCCTCGATATCGAAGTCGGCCGTTGGCCGGGTGAAGTCGAAGTCGTAGCCGTTGCCCACCCAGTTACCGTCCCAGCCGGGGTTCCAGCCTTCCACCAGCACGCCACGGAAGCCGTGCGCGGAGGCGAAGTCGATGACTTTTTTCGTCTTGGCGGTGGTGGCCGCATGCCGGGGCCCGGTGGCCCAGCTTTCGTGGTCCAGGTGCATCGACCACCACACCCCCAGGTACTTGGACGGCTTCACCCAGCTCACATCCCCCAGCGCGTTGGGTTCGTTGAGATTGAGGATCAGGTCCGATTCCACCAGCCCACCGGCGCGGTCGCTGATCTGCAGGGTGCGCCACGGCGTATCGAAGGGCAGGCTGCGGCGTACCTTCCAGCCCTCTGCCGACGGCGACAGCTGCGCGCGCAGGCGCTGGTCGTCGGTGCGGCGCAGCCACATGCCCGCATAGTCGACCAGGGCGGCCTCATGGATGGCGATGTGCAGGCCGTCTTTGCTGCGCAGGGTGATCGGGGTATGCACCAGCGGCACCTGGTCCAGTGGCGTGCGCTGGTACAGGTACTCGTAGTGGATCGGCTCGCCGGCCGGAATCCACCAGGCGGTGGCGGCCGGGGCGATCGCAAATTCGGTCAGTTCGTCGTCGATGATCGCCTCGCGCAGGCCGGGCTGCGTGGGGAAGCGGTAGCGGAAGCCCACGCCGTCATCGAAGGCGCGGAACACCACCTCGAAGCGGCGCTTGGCCCCACTGCGCTCGCCCAGCTGCACCACCACTTCGTTGTAGTGGTTGCGCACCCGGCGGCGCTCGCCCCAGGGCTGTTCCCAGGTCTCATCGAACGTACGCGCGTGCTGGCCGAGCACCTCCAGGTCGCGGTCGAGCCGGCCGTCGCGTAGCTGGAACCCCAGCCGCGACGGCGCCACTACCGTCTCGCCGAAGCGTTCCACCTGGTAGCTGGGCGTGCCGCCATCAAGCTGCACCGACACCCGCAGTACCTTGCCAGGCGACGCCACGCTGGCCACCGTGACCGGTTCGGCGGCAGCGCCGAAGGCCAGCAGAAGCGCGGCGGCAGCCAGCCAGGGCAGGCCGGTGGTGGTGCGTGATCCACGCGGTGAATGCGGCTGTTTTGTCGGCATTTTCCCCTCCCAAGGCGGCCGTTGTCTGGCTCGGACTATAGCCACGCCGTCCCGGTCGTCCCGCCGCTGCGCCATGAATACGTATGCAAGGCGGCGCGCACCGGAGCCTGCCGTCTACCATGGGGCCAGGCACCCTGGGAGGGGGCCGCGCGCGCAACGCCACACCGGTGCACAGACCGGGAGGTGCCGACCTTGGCCGGCACCGTGCGTTGCGTAACCACAACGCGTGCAAAGAGGGAGGGAGGCGCCGGGCGCAAGCCGGGTAGCCGCTTCGATGCTGAAGATGATCTGCCTGACCGCTGCCCTTGGGCTGGCGCTGGGTTCGACCGCAACCGCGGCGGACCTGACCTTCGACGGCCGCACCGCGCGCGCCGACACGGCCGCCGATGGCGGCTTCCGCCTGCAGGCCGCCGGCCAGACGGTGGCCATTGCCGCCCCGCCGATGCGCAGCCGCACCGACAGCGTGCTGTTCGATGCCTTGTTCGCGCTGGCCCAGCAGGAGATGGACGCCGACCGCGTGGCTGCGATCCGCGACCCGGCCTTCAACCAGGGCAACCCGGTGCCGTGTGACTGCTTCCAGACCGGCGAGCGCTGGCCCTACGTGTGGACCCGCGATGTCAGCTTCGCAGCCGATCTGGCGCTGGCCCGGCTGGACCCGGAACGCACCCGGCAGTCGCTGCAGTTCAAGCTGTCGCCCGCGCGCGACGGGCACACCCCCGGGCTGTTCGTGGCCCAGGACACCGGCTCCGGCGGGAGCTGGCCGATCAGCAGCGACCGGGTGGTGTGGTTCCTGGCTGCACGCCACCTGCTGGATGACCCGGCGTTCGCCGAGCAGACCTGGCAGGCGCTGCAGGCCACGCTGGCGCAGGACCGCGCAGCGGTGTTCGATGCGCGCATCGGCCTGTACCACGGCGAGACCTCGTTCCTGGACTGGCGCGAACAGACCTACCCGGACTGGACCCGCCAGGACGTGCGCTTCATCGGCGACTCCTTCGCGTTGTCCACCAACGTTCTGCACTACCAGGCGCTGCGCCTGGCCGAGCAACTGGCGCGCGCCCGCGGTGACGCCGGCGCCAGCCAGTACGCCGGCTGGGCCGCTGCGCTGGCCACGCAGATCGACGCGCGCTTCTGGCGCGACGATGCCGGTATGTACATGAGCTACATCGGCGAGGCGGCGCACCCGGTGCCCTATGCCAAGTACGACCTGCTGGCGCTCTCACTCGGCGTGCTGGCCGACGTGTTCCCGGCCGACCGCGCCCGCCGTGCGCTGGCTGCCTACCCGGCGGTGGAAGGCGGCAGCCCGGTGGTGTGGCCGCAGGAAGCGCAGCAGCCGATCTACCACAACCGCGCGGTCTGGCCGTTCGTCAGCGCGTATTCGCTGCGCGCCGCGCGCCGGCTGGACGATGCCGCACGCATCCAGCTGGAGATCGAATCGCTGATGCGTGGCAGCGCGCTGGCCGGTTCCAACATGGAAAACTACGAGATGCGCCGCCTGGCCGTGCATGTCGACGAGGGCGCGTTGAGCGGCCCGGTGGTCAATTCGCCGCGCCAGCTGTGGTCGGTGGCCGGCTACCTGTCGATGGTGCTGGAAGGCGTGTTCGGCGTGGAAGCCGACGGCACGGTGGCCCCCAAACTGCCGACCGCGCTGGTGCCGCAGTTGTTCGGCACGCGCCGCAGCATCGAACTGGACGACGGCCACCGCCGCTACATCCTCATGCGCCCGCGCACGCTGGACGGCGACCTGCTGGTGGCAAAGAAGATCGTGCGCCGGGGCAACACGGTCACCGTGCATCTGGTGGCCCAGGCCGCCCGCGGTAGCGCCGAGCCACGCTCGGCTGCCTCCGGATCTGCAACCGCCTACGCCCCCGCCACGCCCGCCGCACCGGCACCCACCGCACGCGGCACGGCATGGTCGATTGCGATCCCGGCCAACCACGTGCTGTGGCGGGATGGTCGCCCGGTAACGGGCGCCTCGCCGCTGCTGCTCACCGACGACGGCCACCAGCACTGTCTGAGCTTTACCCGCCGCGAGGGCGCGCTCGAATCGCTGCACAGCCCGACGACCTGCATCGGGCCGCAGCAGCGTCTGCGCGGTGCCACCGCGTGGAGCTGGACTGCCACTCACCCCACCCGGGTACGCGTACGCCTGCGCTACGACAACCCCAATGGGCCGATCAACACCGGCGTGACCGCTGCGGTGAAGCAGCTGGTGATGCAGTGCCCGGGCCAGCCGGTGCAGCGTGCCAGCGTGGCGATGCCGCACAGCGGGGGTCCGCAGGATTCCACCGCCGCCGAATTCGACCTGCCCGGCGGGCGCTGTGGGTTCGCGCTGGAAGAGGGCTTCAACATGAGCGCACTGGCGCACTTTGCCACCTATAACGGCGGCAAGGGCGGGCGCGACGGCGTGCTCAACCAGGCTACGGTCAGCGCGCTGCTGATCGCGCCGATTGCCGCCACCGACAGGGATGCACGATGAGCCGCCCCGACAAGCCCACGCTGTCGTTCTGGCAGATCTGGAACATGTGCTTCGGCTTCATGGGCATCCAGTTCGGGTTCGCGCTGCAGAACGCCAATGCCAGCCGCATCTTCGAAACCCTCGGTGCACCTATGGATGCCGTGCCCGGGCTGTGGATCGCCGCGCCGCTGACCGGGTTGCTGGTGCAGCCGGTGATCGGCTACTGGTCCGACCGCACCTGGACCCGCTGGGGCCGGCGTCGCCCTTACTTCATGATCGGCGCGGTGCTGACTACGCTGGCGCTGCTGGTGATGCCCAACTCGCCCACGCTGTGGATCGCCGCCGGCACGTTGTGGGTACTGGACGCATCCATCAATGTGTCGATGGAGCCCTTCCGGGCTTTCGTCGGCGACCAACTCGCGCCGCGCCAACGGCCGACCGGCTACGCCATGCAGAGTTTCTTCATCGGCATCGGCGCAATCGTGGCCAGCTTCCTGCCGTTCCTGCTGGCGCACTTCGGCGTGGCCAACACCGCCGGACCAGGGCAGGTGCCCGACACCGTGCGCTATGCGTTCTACGTGGGCGCGGTGGTGCTGCTCGCGGCGATCTGCTGGACGGTGTTCAGCACCCGCGAGTACGCGCCGGCCGAGCTGGCCGCGTTCGCCGATGCCGAGCCGCCCGTGCACCAGACCTCTGCCGCCGTGCGCGGGCCGGCGCCCTGGCACCAGGCGGCGCTTTGGCTGGGGGTGGGCGTGGTACTGGCCGGGCTCATCGCCTGGCGCCAGGGCGACAAGATGCTGTACGTGCTGGCCGGCCTGTGTGCCGCCTACGGCGTGCTGCTGGGCCTGGCCCGGGTGCTGCCCGGCACCCACATGCTGGCGCAGATCGTGGGCGACCTGCGCACCATGCCGACCACCATGCGGCGGCTGGCCTGTGTGCAGTTCTTCTCGTGGTTCGCGCTGTTTGCGATGTGGATCTTCACCACCCGCGCGGTGGCTGGCGTCCACTTCGGTGCGACCGAGACCGAGTCTGCGGCCTACAATGAAGGCGCCAACTGGGTGGGCGTGCTGTTCGGGGCCTACAACGGCTTCGCGGCGCTGGCAGCACTGCTGATTCCGCCGATGGTACGCGCGCTGGGGCTGCGCTGGAGCCATCTGCTCAACCTGTGGCTGGGCGGCACGGGACTGATCTCGATGATGTTCATCGACGATCCCCGCTGGCTGCTGCTGTCGATGGTCGGCGTGGGCTTTGCCTGGGCCTCGATCCTGTCGTTGCCGTACGCACTGCTGTCCGACAGCGTGCCGGCGGCCAAGATGGGCGTGTACATGGGCATCTTCAATTTCTTCATCGTGATCCCGCAGCTGGTGGCCGCCAGCGCGCTCGGCTTCGCCCTGCGTGCCTGGCTGGGTGGCCAGCCCATGCATGTGCTGGTGCTGGGCGGCTGCAGCCTGCTGGTGGCCGGTCTGTGCGTACTGCGGGTTCCGTCCCGTCCGGAGGTGGTCTGATGCGTGGTGCGTTGTCTGTTGCTGTCCTGCTTGTTCTTTCCGCCGGCCAGGCCATGGCCGGACCACGCCCGGACTACATCGGTACCACCGAGCCGTTCGCCAGCGATGCGGTGTACTTCGTGGTCACCGACCGCTTCGTCAACGGCGATCCGTCCAACGACCACCGCGACCAGGGCGGCAAACACCGCACCTTCGACATCCCGGTGCCGTGCCCGGACAAGGTGGACGGCAACATCGGCTACCTGGGCGGTGATTTCAAGGGCGTGCTGGACAATGCCGACTCCATCCGCAAACTGGGCTTCGGCGCCGTGTGGATCACCCCGATCGTGGACAACCCCGACGAGGCCTTCACCGGCAGCAAGCCGATCAGTTGCACCAGCACCCTGACCGACCGCGGCAAGACTGGCTACCACGGCTACTGGGGCGTCAATTTCTACACGCTGGACGAGCACCTGCCCAGCGCCGGCCTGGACTTTGCCGGGCTCACCCGCGGCCTGCACGCGGCCAAGCTGAAGGTGGTGCTGGACATCGTGGGCAACCACGGGTCGCCGGCCTGGACCATGCCCACGCGCCAGCCGCAGTTCGGCCAGATCTTCGACAAGGACGGCACCCTGGTCGCCGACCACCAGAACCTGCCGCCGCAGCAGCTGGACCCGCAGCACAACCGGCTGCATGCGTTCTACAACAACACCGGCCCGGTCGACGGCAAGAACGGCTCGATCTTCGACGGCAACCTGGCCGAGCTGTCCGATTTCAACGAACACAACCCGGCGGTGATGGACTACCTGGTGGGCGCCTACCTACAGTGGACCGCGCAGGGCGTGGACGCGCTGCGCATCGACACCATCGGCTGGCTGCCGCACCCGTGGTGGCACGAATTCGTGGGCCGCATCCGCGCCGCGCACCCGGGCATGTTCATGTTCGGCGAGGCGTTTGATTACGACGCCCGCAAGATCGCCGAACACACCTGGCCGGCCAACGCCAACGTCAGCGTGCTGGATTTCCCGCTGCGCGGCGCGCTGTCGTCGGTATTCGGCAAGGAGCAGAAGGGCTTTGAGACCCTGGCCGAACCGCTGCACCTGGTGGGCGGCCCGTACGCCAACCCGTATGAGCTGATGAGCTTCTACGACAACCACGACATGGCCCGCCTGGACGCCACCGACGCCGGCTTCATCGACGCGCACAACTGGCTGTTCACCGCGCGTGGCATTCCGGTGCTGTACTACGGCTCGGAAACCGGCTTCATGCGCAGCCGTGCCGAGCACGCTGGCAACCGCGCCTACTTCGGCCAGCCGCGCGTGGATGCGGCGCCGCAGAGCCCGATCTTCGGCCCGCTGCAGCGCATCGCCACCCTGCGCGAGGCGACCCCGGCGCTGCAGCGCGGCCTGCAGGTCAATGAGCGCCTGCAGGATGACGAAGCGGTGTTCTTCCGCGTGCTGCAGCATGGCGACACCACCCAGACCGCGCTGGTGCTGCTCAACAAGGGGGACACCGCGCGCAGCATGGAGGTCCGCCGCTACCTGCAGCCGGGCCAGTGGCGCGACGCGTTGGCCGGGGGCAGCCAACAGGTGCGCGGCAGCCTGAAGGTTGAGGTGCCGGCGCATGGGGTGAAGGTGTTTGTGCTGGACGCCCCGGTGAAGCAGCAGGACCTGCAGGCCGAACTGCAGCGCGCCGTCGCCGACCAGCAGGCGCGCAGCGCACGCCTGGCCCGCTGAGCGGTCCGAAACGGTAGTGCCGGCCGCTGGCCGGCTCGCGGGATACTGTGCTGCGATCGGCATGCCGGCCAGCGGCCGGCACTACCGGTACAATTCCGGCCCGCCACGCCCCGACAGGTTGCCCATGACCGAACTGCCCCCGCAAACGCCGATCGAGACCCTGCTGCAGTCCGCGATGGACGGCCAGTTGCCGATCGGGTTGTTCATGAAGGCCTTCGTGGCCTCCGAGGTGGTGCTGCTCACCGGCAGCCTGGTCACCCCGGACGGCAGCGGGTTCGATCCGTTGCTGTTCAACAAGCAGGGCGTGCTGCACGTGGCGGTGTTCACCGACATGGCGCGCGTTGGGTTCCACAGCCAGCAGGCGCCGCACACGATTCGGATGCAGATGCTGGAGGTGCTCAAGCGCGTGCCCGGCGGCTACGGCGTGGTGGTCAATCCGGGGACGCGGCTGGGGCTGGAACTGTCGGCGGCGGGGATCGGCGAGATTTTGAAGGATTTTGGCTGATCGACGGCCGCTTTTTACGCGGCATCGACATTACTTAATCGGTCCTCGTCGAGAGATGCGGGTCACACAATATCTACACAGAAGCCGTTGCTAGACTCGCCGCGTCGAAATTGGCGAACCTATGCAGACACAAACTTCCCGCGTCACCACGGGCATCCAGGGCCTGGATCAGATCCTCCGCGGCGGCTTCCCGCAAGGGCGGCTGTACCTGCTGGAAGGCCCCCCAGGCTCCGGCAAGACCACGCTGTCGGTGCAGTTCCTGCTGCAGGGGCTCAAGCAGGGCGAGCGCTGTCTGTACATCACCCTGTCCGAAACCGCCGAGGAATTGCGCGAAGTGGCCAGCGCACACGGATGGTCGCTGGAAGGGCTGCACCTGTTCGAACTGGGTTCGGCCGAGGACGCGTTGGGCAATGGCCGGCTGCAGTCGGTGCTGCACGCCTGGGAGGTCGAGCTGGATGAAACGGTCAACCTGATCCTGGGGGAAGTGGACCGCATCCGCCCCAGTCGCGTGGTGTTTGATTCGCTGTCCGAGCTGCGCCTGCTGGCGCAGGATTCGCTGCGCTATCGTCGCCAGATCCTGGCGCTGAAGCAGTTCTTCGCGCCCAAGAGCACCACGGTGTTCCTGGTCGATGACCTCACCTCCACCGCCGAGGATCGCGACGGGCAGCTCCACAGCCTGTGCCATGGCGTGGTGTCGCTGGAACGGCTGACCCTGGACTTCGGCCCCGCCCGACGCCGCCTGCAGGTGCAGAAGCTGCGCGGCGTGGACTTCGTGGCCGGGTACCACGACATGGTGATCCGAGGCGGTGGTCTGGAGGTGTTTCCGCGCCTGATCGCCAACCAGCACCATGACCAGTTCCACGGCAGCCCGGTCGGCAGTGGGGTGGACGAGATCGACAACCTGCTTGGCGGCGGCCCCTTGCGCGGCACCTGCACGCTGCTGACCGGCCCGGCCGGCAGCGGCAAGACAAACGTTGCGCTTCAATACATATGGGCGGCCTGCGAGCGCGGCGAGCGCTGCTGCATATTCGAATTTGACGAGCGCGTTGGGACACTGCTGGCACGCGCCCGCGCGCTGGACATCGACCTGCACCGGCACCTGGACGCTGGCCTGCTGGAGATCATCCAGATGGACCCTGCCGACATCTCGCCCGGCGAATTTGCCTGGAACATCCAGAAGGCGGTCGAGGAGCGCGGCTGCAGCGTGTTGCTGATCGACAGCCTCAACGGGTATGTGGCGGCCATGCCGCAGGAAAAGCAGCTGATGTTGCAGCTGCACGAGCTGCTCTCCTACCTCAACCAGAAGGGTGTGGTGACCTTCCTGGTCAACCCGCAGCATGGTCTGGTCGGCACCATGTCCACGGGAAATCTCAACGTGTCCTACATTGCCGACGCGGTGATCCTGTTCCGCTTCTTCGAAGCGAAGGGACGGATCCGTAAGGCGATCTCGGTGATCAAGAACCGGGGGGGCGGGCACGAGGACACCATCCGCGAGCTCAAGATAGACGGCCGGGGGCTCTCGCTGAGCAGCCCGCTGAAGGAGTTCAGGGGCATCCTGACCGGAACCCCGGAATTCGTGGGTGACAGTGCATCGCTCCTGGGTCATCCGTATGCCGGTTGACGGGGGGGGGGCGGGGGTAGTCCACGCGGGTGTAGTCCACATCGTCGCGCCGTTCGGGCGCGACGCCGACAGCATCGCCGCGGTACTGGATAGTGCCGGGCTCAGTACCGCCGTGTCGCCCAGCCTTCCTGCACTGGCCGAGGCGCTCGATGCGCAGGCCGGTGCAGTGCTGGTTACCGAAGAGGCGGTGGCAAGCGGCACCGACGCGCTGGTGGAGGTTCTGGCGCAGCAACCGGCCTGGTCGGACCTGCCGTTCATCCTGCTGCGTTCGCCACGCGCGCACCGCCGCTCGCCCGCTGAAGGACTGCTGCCGCGCACGCTCAACGTCATCGAACTGGACCGGCCGCTGGGCAGCATCTCGCTGCTCAGTGCAGTGCACGGCGCGCTGCGTGCACGCGAGAAGCAGTACGTGGTCCGCGACCAGATGCAGGCCCTGGCCGACAGCCGCGCGGCACTGGCCCGCAGCGATGCCGAGCTGCGCCTGATCGCCGACGCCATGCCGGTGCTGATCGCCTTCATCGACCGCTCGCTGCACTACCGGTTCGCCAACAAGGCCTACGAGGCATGGTTTGAACGGCCGGTCGGCCAGGTCATCGGCCAGCACGTCAGCGCGGTGATCGGTGCCGAGGCGTGGGAGATCCGCAAGCCGGCGATGGCGCGCGCGCTGGCCGGGCGCGAAACGCTGTTCGAGAGCCGCCTGCCGCGCCGCGATGGCCGCCGACGTGATATCGAGGTGCGCTATTCGCCGCGCTTCGGCGCCGATGGCATTGCCGACGGCTTCCATGTCTTCGTCACCGACATCACCGCCTCCAAGGTGGCGCTGGAGGTCAGCCGGCAGCACGCCCAGCAGCTGGAGGTGATGGTGGCCCAGCGCACGCGTGAGCTGGAAGCGCAGATGGCCGCGCGCGAAGCCAGCGAAGCCGCGCTGCGCCAGTCGCAGAAGATGGAGGCGATCGGCCAGCTTACCGGCGGCATCGCGCACGACTTCAACAACATGCTCACCGGCATCCTCTCGGCGCTGGACATCGTGCGGCTGCGGCTGGAAAAAGGCCGCTACGATGACCTGGAGCGCTTCCTGGATACCGCCACCGCGTCCAGCCAGCGTGCGGCCAGCCTCACCCAGCGCCTGCTGGCGTTCTCGCGCCGGCAGTCGCTGGATTCCAAGCCGGTGGAGCTCAATGAACTGGTGGGGTCGCTGCAGCACCTGCTGCGCAGCACGCTGGGCGAAACAGTGCACATCCAGACCCGGCTGGCGGACGATCCGCTGCATGCCGCGCTGGACACCAACCAGTTCGAAAGCGCGGTGCTGAACCTGGCGATCAACGCACGCGATGCGATGCCCAATGGCGGCCAGCTTGAACTCAGTACCTCGCGGGTGCAGGTGGGCGAGGGCGTCTCGGCCACGATACCGGCCGGGGTCTACGCGGTCGTCGGCGTGGCCGACACCGGCACCGGCATGCCGCCGGAGGTGGTGGAGCGCGCCTTCGAACCCTTCTTCACCACCAAGCCCATCGGCAAGGGAACCGGCCTGGGCATGTCGATGGTGTATGGCTTCATGCAGCAATCCGGTGGCCACATCGCCATCGACTCCGTGCCCGGCCAGGGCACCACCATTTCGCTTTACATCCCGCTGGCCGAGCCTGCGGCGGAACCGGACGCGGTCGTCAGTGCGCCGGAGGTCTCGCTGGGCGCCGGCCAGTCCATCCTGGTGGTGGAAGACGACGAACAGGTGCGCATGCTGGTGACGGTGGTGCTGGAGGACCTGGGCTATCAGGTGCAGGTCGTGGGGGATGCCGATGGTGCGATCCCGATCCTGCAGTCCGCGCGCGGCATCGATCTGCTCATTACCGACGTCGGGCTGCCCGGGCTCAATGGTCGCCAGCTGGCCGAGATCGCGCGACAGTCGCGCCCGACGTTGCCGGTGCTGTTCATGACCGGCTATGCCGAGAAGGCGCAGGAGCGTGCGGCGTTCCTGGAAGAGGGCATGGCGATGATCGCCAAACCCTTCCTGCTCGATGAATTCAGTGCGGCAGTAAGGCAATCCCTCGCGTAGAGCGGGGCGTTGCCCCGCTGCTCCATTGCCGCTGTACCCGGCAGCCGGGTAGAACCCGGCGCTACAGGCTCACCTTGCGCCGGTTGTCATCGCTGACCCGGTCGATGAACTTGTTGTACGGATCAAACCCGGCCTCGTCCGGCTTGCCGTCCACCACCACGGTGATCGTCGGCGACGCCTCGGTGACGTGGTGGCGCTGCAGGTACAGCACCTTCTGGTCGCGCTCCTTGCCCGAGGGGGCATTGGCGAACACGCCCACCTCGATCCAGTCGTCCATTCTGCCGGCGGTTTCCTTGCCGCCGCCGTCGGCGTAGCGCTTCTCGGCATGCAGCGTCAGGGTGACCTCGTACGTGCCATCGGCACGCTTGCGCGCCTTGGCGTGCAGCAGGCGGTTGTCATACAGGGTGATCTTCTCGAACAGGTCGGTGACCACCTGCTGGCGGTCGGCCGGGGTCTCGGCCCGGATGTAGCCCAGCAGCTCGCGTGAGGTGGTGTAGGGCGGCTGCTGGTAGCCCTTGTCCTGCAGGAAGCGCTTGAGCGCACGGTTGAGCGCGGCCTCGCCGATCTCCTCGCGCAGGCGGTAGAACACCAGCGAGCCCTTCTGGTAGTGGATGTACTGCTGGTTCTCCACCCGCTCCAGCGGCAGCTCCTGGATGCGCTCGCCGCCACGCCCGGCCAGGTAGCGGTCCAGTTCGGTCTTGAGGAACTGGCGCATGTGCGCGCGCCCATACTCCTTCTCCATCACCATCAGCGCCGAGTACTGCGACAGCGATTCGGACAGCACCGTGGCCCCCTGCACGTTGGCGCCGATCACCTGGTGCGCCCACCACTGGTGCGCGATTTCGTGCGCGGTCACGTAGAACACGTAGTCGATCTTGTCCGGGTCACGCAGGTCGGCGATGAAGCCGATCGACTCGGAATAGGGGATGGTATTGGCGAAGGACTGCGCGAAGCTCTGGTAGCCGGGGAACTCGATGATGCGCACCTGGCGGTGCTGGTACGGGGTGAAGTTGGCCTCGTAGTACGCCAGCGACTTCTGCACCGCCTGGATCATCCGGTCCACGTTGTAGCCGTGGCGCGGGTCGTAATACACCTCGATGGGGATGTCCTTGTAGGTGCCGCGCTTGACCTCCCAACGCGCAGACAGGTACGCGTAGAAGTTGAGCATCGGCCGGTCCATGGCATAGCGGAAGCAGCGCCGCCCGTCCACCGTCTTCTCCTCCTGCAGGTAGCCGGGTGCCAGCGCGATCTGGTCCGGCGCGGTGCAGATGGTGGTGCGGAAGTCGAGCCAGTCGGCATCATCGGAAACGTAGGTGTTGGCGCGCGCGGCCTCGTCCTCCAGCTTGGGCATGCGGGTTGGCTCACCCAGGCCGCGCTTGCGGCGCTCGTTGCGGTCCTGTAGCTCGTTGCCTGCTTCGTAGCCGAACGAGGGCAGCATGCGGCTGTTGAAGAAGCTGCCGTTGGCCACCAGGTTGGTCGGCGCCTGCCCGGCGGTGATGCCGTTCGGGTGCTGGTCCACGCGGAAGTGCACGCGGCGCTCCTCGCCTGGCTGCAGCGGGGTTGCCAGGCGGTAGATGCGGTAGCCCAGGTCCACGTCGTGGAAGGCCAGCGTCTGCCCGCCCAGGTCCACCGCCACCAGCTGGCGGTCATCGTCCATCGCGATATGGATGTCGGTGATCGGCGTGGCGTGGGTATTGCGCACGGTCCAGTCGGCGTCGATGGTGACCGACTGGGTTTCCGGGTGCAGGTCCACGCGGTTGTCCACCGCGGTGATGCGCGGCTGCGGCAGGTGGCGGTACCTGGACAGCTCGCGCTCGTAGCGCACCTGCAGGTCGCGTTGCTGGTCGGGAGAGAGGAACGGATTGCGGATGTTGGTGTTCCAGTACAGCCAGCCGCCTACCGCGACGAAGGCCAGCAACGCCGCCCCCGCGCCCACGCCGGCGGGGCCGCGCAGCCGTCGCCCGGCCAGGGCGAGGCGTTGGCGCAGCCCCATGCCGACCCCGCGTACCCAGAATGCCGACGCCAGGCACAGCAGCGCCACCAGCAGCAGGCCCCAATAGCCCTGGAAGGCCAGCTGCCCGGTCAGGAAGTGGCCGAAGCCGTTCATGTCCGAATACGGTGCGTTGGGCCAGTTGCCAAAGTTGTAGAGGTTCTGGGTGTAGTCCAGCATTCCCAGCGCCACCTGGCCGATCATCACCACGATCAGCAGCGCATAGCCGAGGAACTTGTTGTTGGTCAGCACCTGCAGCACCAGCGCCATGCCACCCATCAGCACGTAGAACACCGAACCCAGCGCCAGCGTTTCGAGATACACCAATGGCTCAAGGTGGGTGTAGCCCTGGCCCAGCTGCAGCGCCATCGAGGCCAGCGCGCCGATCCCCTGGAAGCACACGATCACCATCACCAGCACGCTGAACTTGGCCAGCAGCGGCACCCAGTTGGGCACCGGCATGGCGTCGTTGACTTCATTGAGCCGTGCGGTGCGTTCCTTCCACACCAGCTCGCCGGCGTAGAACAGCACGATGATCACCAGCAGCCAGCTGTAGGCGCCCTGCAGCGCGCCGAGCATCTGCGCCGTGACCGGGTAGATCGGCGTGCCGTACAGCGTCTCCTGCGACAGCGCGCCCGGAATGAAGTTGGCCAGGCCCAGCACCAGCAGCACCAGGAATGGCACGCTGCGCAGCACGCCGGCGGTATCGAAGCGGACCTGGCGCAGGTACTGCCGCCAGCCGGTAGTGGCGCCGAAGGTCGGGTGGATGCGCGGCACGATGAGCTGCGTGGGGCGGGTGGCGGCGGCGACCGGCGCGGCGGGCTTGCGGCCCCAGCGCCGGCGCCCGCTGCCGCTGCGCTCGGTGCGGAACAGCGCGAAGGTCGCCGCGAACAGCGCCACCGCCACGCCCAGCCACAGCGCGCGGTTGGCCAGCACGTAGCCGGCCAGCTGCGGCAGCTGGGTGTTGCTCTGCTCGGTGGCCCAGTAGCGCACGGTACGGCCCAGCGCCCGCATGCCGAGCGGTTCGGCCAGCGTGGCGATCCAGGTGTTGTCGATGTCGCGCAGCAGCGAGGCGCTCACCCCGTACAGCACGAAGTAGCCCACCAGGCCGATGTACACCCACAGGATCGAGCGGGTCAGCGCGGCCAGCATCGCCAGCAGCGCGGTGGTGAACACCAGGTTGGGCAGCACGATCACCGCGAACGTCCACGCGTAGGCGCGCAGCGGGGTGGGGCCTATCCGTGCCGGGTCGACCCACGGCATGAACGGGGCCAGCAGCAGGCCCATCGCGATGATCAGGTAGAACAGCAGACCGGCGCACAGCGCGGCCAGGACGCGCCCGGCCAGGTAGTCACGGCGTTTGATCGGGCTGGTGAAGATCAGCTCGGCGGTGCCCAGCTCGAAGTCGCGCAGCAGCGCGTTGCTCACCAGCAGGGCGGACACCAGCATGCCCATGATGGTGAAGATGCCCATGAAGCGGGCAATCACGATCGGGGCATTGCTGTGCACGTTGCCGGCACCCCCGCCGATCTGTACGGCATCGCTGGAGGCCGCGGCGAAGGCCAGCGCGGCGAACAGCACCGACAGCAGCCACAGCAGCGGGGAACGAAGCTGCTCGCGCAGCTCGAAACGGAAGAAGGCAGTGATCATGGGCGCGCTCCGGTCAGGCGGCCCGCGACTGCAGGCGCAGTCGCTGGAAATACACATCCTCGAGGTCCGGGGCCACCGGCTGGAACCCGTCGCCGGGGTCGCTGGCGCTGTGCACGTGAATCACCGGGCGGCCGCCCACCAGGCGGGTGGAGAGCACCACATGGTTGGCTTCGTAGGTGGCCAGTTCGGCGCTGTCCACCTGCTTGCGCCAGACCTGCTGCTGCAACGCGTCGATGGCATCGCTCGGCTCGCCGGTCAGCAGCACCTGGCCCTTGTTCATGATGGCCATGCTCGGGCACAGGTCGGTGACGTCCTCGACGATATGGGTGGACAGGATCACCGCCACGTTCTCGCCGATGGCGGCCAGCAGGTTGAGGAACCGGTTGCGCTCTTCCGGGTCCAGCCCGGCGGTGGGCTCGTCGACGATGACCAGTCGCGGGTCGCCGAGCAAGGCCTGGGCGATGCCGAAGCGCTGGCGCATGCCGCCCGAATACGTGCCCAGCTTGCGCTTGCGGGCATCCCACAGGTTCACCTGCTGCAGCAGCCCGTCCACCACCTCGCGGCGCTGCGCCTTGTGGGTAATGCCCTTGAGCACGGCGAAGTGGTCCAGCAGGTCCAGTGCACTGACCTTGGGGTACACCCCGAAATCCTGCGGCAGGTAGCCCAGGCGGCGGCGCACCGCGTCCTTGTCGCGCAGCACGTCGATGGCCGACTCGCCGGGAATCTCCAGGGTCACGCTGCCGCTGTCGGCTTCCTGCAGCGTGGACAGCGTGCGCATCAACGATGACTTGCCAGCGCCGTTGGGGCCGAGCAGCCCGAACATGCCGCGCGGAATGTCGAGGGTGACGCCGTTGAGTGCGTGCACGCCGTTGGCGTAGGTCTTGGACAGCGAGCGGATCTGCAGCATGCGTCGGTCACCTTCCCTGAATGGTGAACGACTTATCCCGGCAAAGCCGCCCGGCCACATCCGCCGTAAGTCATGGGTGCGGTCGGGAGCGGCGCGCACCTGCTCCCGGCACGACGGGCTTCATCGCGGACAGATCGGTTTCATCGCATGACGCGGGCACCTGGCCTGCAGGGCAGGCAGGCTGGGGCCTCCACTGCAGGAGCGTGCCATGCCGATCCACCTCCATCTGACCCGCACGACCCTGCGCGCCGGTGCCCGATGTCGCAACCGCCGCGCAGTGCGCGGTCGGCAGTTATCGCATGGCCGATGGCAGCAACGTGGACATCGGACCGGAGGCAATGGCCGAACAGCTGCCCTGGCGGCTGCCGGACGGACGCAGGAGGTGGCCGCTGCCACGGCTGCCGCTGGCGGCCTGCTACGGCGCGGCACGGATAGAAACGTGGCCGCGCTCAACGCCGCCGTGACGACGCGCGCAGCACCTGCTTCACCGGAATGGTCTGCCCGTCCACCGGCGTGCCGCTGATCAGCGCCAGCAGCTTTTCCACCAACAGCTGCCCGGCCTGTTTGGTGTCCTGCTGCACGGTGGTGAGCGGCGGCGACACCGAGGCGGCCAGCGGGATATCGTCGAAGCCGGCCAGCGCCACATCCTGCGGCACGCGCAGCCCATGCTCGCGCAGTGCGCGCATGGCGCCGATGGCGATCAGGTCGCTGGCCGCGAACACGCCATCCAGCGTCTCGCCGCGTGCCAGCAATGCCTGGCAGGCATCGAACCCGTCCTGCTCGGTGGTGATCGCGTCGTTCTGCAGACCCGGTTCGGCACGGATGCCGCGTGCCGCCATCGCCGCCACGTGGCCACGGTAGCGCTCCTCGAACTCGGGGTAGTGGCTGGACGCGTGGCCGATGAAGGCGATCCGCTGGCAGCCCTGGTCGAGCAGGTGCGCGGTGATGTCGAACCCACCCTGGAAGTTGTCGCTGCCGATCGAGACCCCGGGCTGGTCGGGCAGGGCCGCGCCCCAGCGCACGAAGTGGGTGCCCTGTTCAACCAGCCGTTGCAGCCGCTCGCGCGACTCGTGGTAGTCGCCATAGCCGAGCAGGATGATGCCGTCGGCCTTGTTGCTGTCTTCGTAGTCGGCCTGCCAGTCGGTGGACAGCTGCTGGAAGGACACCAGCAGGTCGTAGCCGCGCTGCGCGCAGGCACGGGTGATCGAACCCAGCATGGCGTGGAAGAACGGGTTGATCAGCGAGTCGTCGTTGGTGGGGTCTTCGAAGAACAGCAGGGCCAGCGTGCCGGCATTGCGCAGGCGCAGGCTGGAGGCGTTCTTGTCGACCTTGTAGTTCAGCTCCCGGGCGATGCGCAGGATGCGCTCGCGCGTTTCCGGATTGACCATCGGGCTGCCGCGCAGGGCACGCGATACGGTGGGCTGCGATACCCCGGCCAGGTGGGCGATGTCCAGGGAGGTGGCTTTGCCGCGGATGGTCATTGCTGGGAACGGCGGGAATGACGACCTGCATGATGCCATGCGCCGCGCGGGCGTGGCCGGGTGGCCGGCGGGCCGGCCGGCTGAATCGGCGCGGGCCTTGCCTCCCATGGGCTGCGGGGGAATCCGACGGGTTCTGGCCGGAATACTGACGGGGGCGGGCGGGGCGGCGATGGTAAGATGGGGCATTCTGGACCCCACCCCATTCTCCCGTGGGTGGCCCTGCGTATCTGCAGCCCGCACGGCGCTGTGTTATGACTGCGGCCTGCCCTCGGACAACGGAAGAGCAACCCTATGGCGCGCGGCATCAATAAAGTCATCCTGGTCGGCAACCTCGGCAACGACCCGGACGTGAAGTACACCCAAGGCGGCATGGCGATCACCCGCATCAGCCTGGCCACCACCAGCGTCCGCAAGGACAAGGATGGCAACCAGCAGGAGCGTACCGAATGGCACCGCGTGGTGTTCTTCGGCAAGCTCGGTGAAATCGCCGGCGAATACCTGCGCAAGGGCAGCTCGGTCTACGTCGAAGGCAGCCTGCGGTACGACAAGTACACCGGCCAGGACGGTGTGGAGAAGTACTCCACCGACATCATCGCCGACGAAATGCAGATGCTGGGCGGCCGCGGCGAAGGCGGCGGTGGTGGCGGTGCAGGCGCCGGTGGCAACTACGGCGGCGGCGAGCGTCCGCAGCGCCAGCAGGCCCCGCGCCAGGAGTACGGCGGTGGCGGCGGTGGTCAGCGCCAGGGCGGGCAGGGCGGTGGTTACGGCCAGCAGCGCCCGCAGCAGCAGCCGCAGCAGCCGGCGACGCCGATGGACGACTTCGCCGATGACGACATCCCGTTCTAAGAACACGGGGTTGTAAGCGTCGATAACGATCCGACAGGAGCCCCATTCGTGGGGCTCCTTTTTTTGTGCTTTTTTGCCTGGAAAGAAAGTCAGGCATAGTCACGCATACATGACTTGCGCATGCGTAGGCAGTAATCCACTCAGCTTCCGGGACCCGTTGGGCCTCTCCAGTGAGATCCGGATCACTGGGTACGTTGATCCCATTACTCACAGCGGGACAAGGGTAGATCCGGACCGTCCAGGGATTCCCACCCGTTATGCGCATGGTGGTCCCGATTCAATGAACGTGTCGTCCTCGTCAGTAAGCATGGCCCCGCGCTCGCTGCGGCGTGGGGTATGACTGGACCTATGCCCAGAGTTGGCGGGGGCGGCAAAAATCCCGGCTACGCCAACCCTCGTCAGTATTCTCCCTTCCAGCCGAAATCGCCGGAGCCTCGATGAAACCAGGAATGTCCGTGGTCACCCTTGTCGTTGTCGCCCTTGCGACGGCCGGTTGCAGCGGCGAGCTGCGCGGCCCGAACGCCAGTGAACAACGAAGTCCGAGCGATGCCTTCGTGATTCCTGACGAAGAGCGAGCGACCGTCGAGGTGGCCGCCAACCAAGGGGATGTCGCAGCCGTGAAGCGGCTGATCGACCATTACGAGGCCCTTTCGGGGAGCGACGAGGATGCCGCGAAGTGGAAGTCAGTGGCGCGGGAGCTTGGCGATTCGCGGCAACTGAATTACTACGCGGCGAGCACATTGACCGCCGCGAGGCGTGAGAACGACCCGGCGAAGCGACATGCAATGTTGGTCAATGCCTTGGGGGCGGCCAAGCGTTCCAACGCAAGCAAGGCCAATCCGTCGGCACAGAAGCTCATTCTCGAGGCAACTCGGGCAATGAAGGCCGAACAGTAGCTCAAAGGGCACGCAGAGCATCATCACCTTCGTGCCTGTTCGCACACCGGTAGAGCCGACCGTTGGTCGGCTTCTCCCACCGCCCGACGATACCGACGTAGGCCCCAGTGCCGAGCCAACGGTGTCCATGGGGATTGTGCTCCGCAGCATGGTTTTTAGTGCACTGCGTCTTGCAAAAAAAAGATCCGCTCCTCTATGGTGCAATCGATTGCATTAAACCGAATCGTCAGCGTGTGATACCGGTTGGGAAGCCGGAAAGTGGATGCCTATCCATTCGATCGGACCAGGCCCGGCCCCGGGGCTCACACGGCGCGATGCGCTGCGCATGGCGGTGGCCGGGAGCGTTGGGCTGGGGGCGGCGGGCGTTCTGCCCGCGTTTGCAGCCACCGCACCGCTCAAGGGCAACCTGAAGCATTCCGTCGCCCGCTGGACCTTCCCGCAACAATCGATCGCCCAGCTCTGCCAGACGGTGAAGGGCATCGGGTTCGCCGCCATCGATCTGGTGGGGCCGGAGGACTGGCCCACGCTGAAGGCCCATGGCGTGTACAGCGCGATGTGCAACGGCGCGGAGCTGGGCCTGACCCAGGGCTTTGCCGGCCGCCAATTCCACGATCAGCTGGTCGAGCGTTACACGCGGCACATCGACCTGGTGGCCGATGCCGGCTATCGCAACCTCATCTGTTTCTCCGGCAACCGCAACGGCATGGACCCCCAAGAGGGCATGGCCCATGCCGAGGCAGGGCTCAAACGCATCCTCGGGCATGCCGAGCGGCGCGGCGTGGTGCTGGTGATGGAGCTGCTGAACTCCAAAGTCGATCATCCCGACTACCTGTGCGACCACTCCGCATGGGGCGTCGAGCTGTGCCGACGGCTCGGCTCGGAGCATTTCGGCCTGCTGTACGACATCTACCACATGCAGATCATGGAGGGCGACATCATCGCCACCATTGGCAGGCATCACGCGTACTTCAAGCACTACCACACCGCGGGCGTGCCTGGCCGACACGAGATCGGCGACCAGCAGGAGCTCAATTACCCCGCCATCTGTCGCGCGATCCGCGACACCGGTTTCGATGGGTATCTGGCGCAGGAGTTCATGCCTGCCGCGCCGGATCCCGTCGGCTCGCTGCGCGAGGCGATCCGCCTCTGCGACGTCTGAAACGCTATCCACCCAGGTGAAGTAGAACCCATGGCAGACAATCACTACGACGCAATCGTTGTTGGCTCCGGCATCAGCGGCGGTTGGGCGGCGAAAGAACTGACCGAGAAGGGCCTCAAGGTCTTGATGTTGGAACGCGGTCGCAACATCGAGCACGTCAAGGACTACGTCAACGCGATGAAGGAGGCGTGGGATTTCCCGCACCGCAACCGGCCCACCCGGGCGATGAAGGCTGACTATCCGGTGTTGATGCGCGACTACGGTCTGGCCGAGAACCTTGAAGGCATGTGGGCCAACGAGAAGGAATCGCCTTACACCGAGACCAAGCGATTCGATTGGTTCCGCGGCTATCACGTGGGCGGGCGATCACTGATGTGGGGGCGGCAGAGCTATCGCTTTCCCGACCTGGATTTCGAGGCGAACCTCAAAGACGGCATCGCCACGGATTGGCCGATCCGGTATGCCGACATCGCACCGTGGTACGACCATGCGGAGAAGTTCGCGGGCATCGCAGGCACCCGGGAGGGGCTGGATGTGCTGCCCGATGGCGAATTCCTGCCGCCGATCCCGTTGAACATCGTCGAGAAGGACGTGGCTGCGCGGATCAGGAAAGCGTTTGGCGGAACACGCCATATGATCCACTCGCGCACCGCCAACATCACCCAGCCCATGCCCGAACAGGGCCGGGTCAACTGCCAGTACCGCAACAAGTGCATCCTGGGCTGCCCCTTTGGCGCCTATTTCTCGACACAATCGGCGACGCTGCCGGCGGCGATGAAGACCGGCAACCTTACATTGCGGCCGTTCTCGATCGTCAAGGAAGTGCTCTATGACAAGGACCGCAAGCGTGCGCGCGGTGTAGAGATCATCGACGCCGAGACGGGCCAGACCTATCAGTACACAGCCAAGGTCATCTTCCTCAATGCGTCGTCCTTCAACTCGACGTGGCTGCTGATGAATTCGGCGACCGATGTCTGGGACGGTGGTCTGGGCTCGTCGTCCGGCGAACTCGGGCACAACGTGATGGACCATCACTTCGGCGCGGGCGCCTCCGGCCGGGTCGAAGGATATGAAGACAAGTATTACTTCGGCCGTCGCCCCTGCGGCTTCTACATTCCCCGTTTCCGCAACGTCGCTGCGGACAAGCGCGGTTACCTGCGCGGGTTCGGCTACCAGGGCGGTGCCAGCCGCAGCGGGTGGTCACGCGAGATCGCCGAACTCAACATCGGGGTTGATTTGAAGGAGGCGCTGACCGTTCCCGGTGACTGGCGCATCGGCATGACCGGCTTCGGCGAAATGCTGCCGCACCACGACAACACGATCCGCCTGGACGCCGAGCGCAAGGACAAGTGGGGCCTGCCGGTGTTGGCGATGGATGTGTCCATGCGCGCGAACGAAAAGGCGATGCGCAAGGACATGGCCGCCGATGCTGCCGAGATGCTGGAGGCTGCCGGTGTGAAGGACGTGGAGATGCACGACAACGACTACGCCCCGGGCAAGGGCATCCACGAAATGGGGACCGCGCGCATGGGACGTGACCGCAGAACCTCCGTACTGAACCAGCACAACCAGGTCTGGGATGCGCCCAACGTCTATGTCACCGACGGCGCCTGCATGACCTCCAGCGCGTGCGTGAATCCATCACTGACCTACATGGCACTCACCGCGCGTGCTGCCGACCACGCCGTGCGCGAACTGAAAGCGGGGAACCTCTGATGGATCGCCGCGAACTGCTGAAGATGATCGTCGCCGCCACCGGTGCGGCCATGATCGGCCTGCCCGCGCTCGCCCAGGGGCAGGCGCCCGCCGCAGGGGCGAAGACGCCGTTCTCCGACGCGGATGTGGGCACGCTGGATGAGATCGCCGAAACCATCCTGCCGCGCACGGCATCGCCGGGGGCGAAGGACGCCGGGGCCGGTCTGTTCATGGCGCGGTTCGTCGCCGACTGCTACACGGCCCGGCAGCAGGCGACGTTCCGGGCCGGCCTGGCCGATATCGACAAGCGCGCCGGCGGCCGGTTCGTTGCGCTTGCGCCGCAGGCCCGCACCGAACTCCTGCGCGCGCTGGATGCAGAGGCCCGGAAACACGCGGTCGACGTGACCGAGACCGGCACCGCCGAGGAAGGAGAACGGATGCCGCACTACTTCACCATGATCAAGCAGCTCGTCATCTTCGGCTTCTTCACCTCGAAGGTCGGCGCGACCGAGGTGCTGCGCTACGTCGCCGTACCGGGTCGCTACGACGGCGACCTGGCCTATGTGCCTGGCACGCCCGCCTGGGGGACCAGCTGATGAACCGCACCCCGTTGATCAGGTCTCTCCACGTCGCAGCGGGGCTGCTGGCCACCGCGTCTGTGCTTGCGCAGGCCGATACCGACCCCGCGCGCGATCCAGCCAGGACCGAGGTGTGGACGCCCGTGCCTGCCGTGGTATCCGCGCCGCCGGGCAAGGCGCCTTCCGACGCGATCGTGCTGTTCGACGGCAAGGATGTGTCTGCCTGGGAGGCGGAGCAGGGCGGGCGCGTGCCCTGGCACGTGGCCGACGGCGCGCTCACGGTGGTCCCGGGCAGCAAGGGCATCCGCACCCGGCAGCGTTTCTGCGACATCCAGCTGCATGTCGAGTGGCGCACGCCCACCGACACGAAGGGGTTCGACGGTCAGAACCGGGGCAACAGCGGCATCTTCCTGCAGGAGCTCTACGAGCTGCAGGTGCTGGACAGCTACAACAACCCGACCTACGCCAATGGCCAGGCCGGCTCGATCTACAAGCAGGCCATGCCACGGGTGAATGCCTCGCGTGCGCCGGGCCAGTGGCAGGCCTACGACATCCTCTGGAAGGCGCCGCGCTTCTCGCCGGGCGGCGGGCTCATCTCGCCCGCGCGCATCACCGTGCTGCACAACGGTGTCCTGGTGCAGGACGACACGGTTCTCTCGGGCAAGACCGAGTACATCGGCGCACCGTCGTACGCGCCACACGGATGCGCGCCGCTCTACCTGCAGGAGCACGATGCCAAGGTCAGCTACCGCAACATCTGGGTACGCGAACTCTGACGGCGCAGTGCCGGCGCCAGTGCCGGCCTGCTACTTCGCCAGGTAACTACTGATGTCGTCGATCTCCTGCTGTGACAGGTGGGAGAAGGGCGGCATCAGCCCGCCGCCCTTGCTGATCTTCTCCTTGATCTGCACCGGCGTCATCCGCTTGCCGATATCGGTCAGCGCGGGGAACGCGCCGGGCATGCCCGCGCGATCCGCGCCATGGCAGGCCGTGCAGTTGTTCGCGTAGAGCTTCGCGCCCGCCGCGGGGTCGTCCTTGGACCACGCCGCCGGCGCATGTGTTGCGGCCCACAGGGCCAGCGTCAGTATCAGGGTCGTTTTCAAGCAGGGCTCCTTTGTGGGCTAGCGCGGTGCGCGGGCGGGCAGGCTGACGGTCAGGTGGTTGCGCAGGTAATCGGCACCGGTCTTGATGACCTTGGCAGGATCACGGGGTTGGTCGTGCTCGACGATGTACCACTGCACACCGGCACCCGCCGCCGCCGGCAGGATCGCGTTCCAGTCGAGCACGCCCTGGCCGACCGCTGCGAAACCGCCTTCGTCTTCGGCCTGGCCCTTGGGCGCATTGTCCTTGGCATGGACGGCGAACAGCCGGCCGCGGAACTTGCCCAGCATCACCGCCGGGTCGTAGCCGGCGCGTGCCACCCAGGCAAGATCCAGCTCGGTCTGCAGGTCAGGCCCGGCCGCGGCGAACAGCAGGTCCAGGCCGGTCCTGCCATTGAAGTCGACCAGCTCGAAGTCGTGATTGTGGTAGGCCAGGTGCATGCCCTCGGCCCGTACCTGTTTCGCGATCCGGCCCAGTTCCTGGCCCAGTGCGGTCCAGCCCGCGGCGTCTGTCGGCCGATCCTTCGCGTCCAGGTAAGGCACCACCAGCGTGGTGTTGCCGATCGCCCGGTTGAAGGCCACCACGCCGGCCAGGTCGCTGCGCAGCTCGGCCAGGGGCACGTGCGACGAAATCGCCTTGATCGCGTACCGGTCCAGCAGCTGCTTGAGTTCGGTGGCACTGACCCCCTGCGTGCCCACGGTTTCCACCGCACCCACGCCCGCGTCATGGACGATCTTCAACTGCTGGTCGAGCGAGCCGGCGTTGCGCAGTGAGTACATCTGCACCGCGATGGGCTTCTGCGGGGTAACGATGTCGTGTGCGAAGGCGGGCAGGGCCGCGAGCAGCAGCAGGGCGAGGGTTGCAGTTCTGCGAACAGAGGTGTTCATCAAACGATCTCCCGTGATTCAGCCGATGGTGGTCCAGGCGCGTGTCCTGGCCGATGCAATGACGCGGTCGACGATCAGCGCCGAGCGGACGCCGTCTTCGAAGGTGGGGAGGCCCTGCGGCTGCTCGCCTTCGATGGCGCGGTAGGTGTCGGCGACAAACGCCTCGAAACACGGGCCGTAGCCCTGCGCATGCCCGGCGGGCAACACCGACAGCCGGCGTTGTTCGGCACTGCCGGCACCCGGCCCACGGACGAATATTTCCTCGCGCTGGTCGGGCCGACCGACCCACAGCCGCTCGGCGTCTTCCTGGTTGAATGCCACGCTGGCCTGGGCGCCATCGATCTCGAACCAGAGGCGATTGTGGCGTCCGGCCGAGACCTGGCTGACGGTCAACGATGCCAGTGTGCCGGCGCCGGTCCGGAACATGGCCGCCGCCACGTCCTCGCTCGCTACCGGCTGCATCGCGCCGCCGGCCACCGCTGTGGTGAAGCTCTGCCCGGTGTCGATGCTGCGTTCGGCGATCACGGTGGCGAACGCCGCGCTGACGTCGACGAAGCGCTCGCCGCTGACCCATTCCACCAAGTCGCACCAGTGCGAGCCGATGTCGGCGAAAACGCGCGACGCGCCGCCGAGCGCCGGGTCCACGCGCCAGTTGTTGCTGGCCGGGTCCAGCAGCCAGTCCTGCAGGTAGCTGCCGTGGATCAGGTGCAGCGGCCCCAGCTCGCCCTGCGCGATGCGTGCGCGCGCCTCGCGCACCACCGGGTGGTAGCGGTAGACGAAGGGCACCGTGGCGACCAACGCGCTCGAGGCGGCCAGTGCGGCCAGGGCCTGGGCGTCTTCCAGCGTCGTCGCCAGCGGCTTCTCGCAGATCACGTGTTTGCCGGCTTCCAGTGCGGCCTGCGCCATGGGGCGGTGTAGATGGTTGGGCGTGCAGACGTGCACCACCTGGACCTGTGGATCGGCGACCACCTCCTCGATATCCCGATACGCACGCGGAACACCCCACGCCTCCGCCACGTCGCGTGCGCGTTGCGGTGACGAGGCGGCCACGCCCCGGATCTCCGCACCGGCCAGCAGCGCGGCGCGACGGTGTACGGCGCCGATCATGCCGGTGCCGACGATGGCAATTCCAAGCTTTGGCATCGGGTGCGCTCCTCAGCGGATGGAAGGTGCAGCCGCGACCACCGGCCGGTCGCGGAACAGCAGCAGGAAGGCGATCAACACGACCAGCGCCACGCCTGCCGGGAACAGCCAGATCTTCTGCCAGTCCGGGCCCGCCGCCGTGGTGTAGTGCTCCACCACCGCGCCGGACAGGAACGTGCCGATCAATATGCCCACGCCGTAGGTGGCCAGGGTGATGAAGCCCTGCGCGCTGCTGCGCGCGGCCGGGCCGGCATGCGCATCGGTGTAGATCTGCCCGGTAACGAAGAAGAAGTCGTAGCAGATGCCGTGCAGCACGATGCCGATCACCAGCAGGGAAAAGCCGCCGCCCGCATCGCCGAAGGCGAACAGGACGTAGCGCACCACCCACGCGGCCATGCCCACCGCCAGCATCGTCTTGACCCCCAGCCGCACGAACAGGAAGGGCATGGCCAGCATCAACAGGACCTCGGATACCTGGCCCAGCGATTGCAGGCCGGCGGCGCTGCGCACGCCCAGATCGTTGAGGTAGGGATTGGTGAAGTTGTAGTAGAACGCCAGCGGGACGCAGATGGCGATGGAGGACAGGAAGAAGACCAGGTAGGCGCGCGACTTCAGCAGCCGCAGCGAATCCAGCCCCAGGATCTGCCCCAGGCCGGCATCGCGCTGTTGCGCCAGCGGCGGCGTGTGCGGCAGGGTGAATGCATACAGGCCCAGGGCCAGCGACGCCATCGCCGCCATCTGGAACGTCAGCTCCAGCCGGTGTGCCTGTTCCCAGCCCAGCCAGCCGATCAGCACGCCCGCCACGATCCAGCCGACGCTGCCGGCCACCCGCACCAGCGGGAATTGCTTCTCAGGCGATTGCATGTGTCGCATCGCCACGCTGTTGGCCAATGCCAGCGTCGGCATGAACAGCAGCATGTAGCCCATGACGCAGGCGAAGAACATGCGGAAGTCGGTTGCGGTGGACGCCAGCCACATCAGCACCGCACCGGCCAGGTGCAGCACCGCGAGGATGCGCTGCGCCGCGAAGTAGCGGTCGGCGATCAGGCCAACCAGGAACGGCGCGACGATGGCGCCGATGGACTGGCTGAGGAAGGCCGTCGCCACCTGGCTCGCACTGGCCTGCAACGGCCCCTGCACCAGGTACGTCCCAGGGTCACGAACCACGCGCCCCAGATGAAGAACTGCAGAAACATCATCGCGCCCAAGCGCGACATGGTGTGCGTCATGGCTTGCCCTCCCAGGCAGTGATGGCTCAGATCCCCAGCATGCGGCGCAGTGATCCAGGATCGGTGCCGCTGTCGGCAAAGTCGTCGAAGGCGCGCTCGGTCACGCGGATGATGTGGTCGCGGATGAAGGCCGCTCCCTCCCGCGCGCCGTCCTCCGGGTGCTTCAGGCAGCACTCCCATTCCAGCACCGCCCAGCCGGGGAAGTCGTACTGCGCGAATTTCGAGAAGATGGCCTTGAAGTCGATCTGCCCATCACCGAGCGAGCGGAACCGGCCCGGACGATCGATCCAGTCCTGGTAACCGCCATAGACGCCACTGCGCGCGCTGGCGTGATACTCCGCATCCTTGACGTGGAAGATGCCGATGCGCGCGTGGTAGCGGTCGATGAAGCCGAGGTAGTCCATCTGCTGCAGCAGCAGGTGGCTGGGGTCGTACAGGATCTTTGCGCGGGGATGGTGGTCCACCACGTCCAGGAAGCGCTCGAAGGTCGCGCCGTCATGCAGGTCCTCGCCCGGATGAATCTCGAAGCACAGGTCCACGCCGCAGGCGTCGAAGGCGTCCAGGATGGGGCGCCAGCGGCGGCCGAGTTCGGCGAAGGCTTCCTCCACCAGCCCAAGCGGACGTTGCGGCCAGGGATAGAAGTAGGGCCAGGCCAGTGCGCCGGAGAAGGTGGCATGCGCCGTCAGCCCCAAACGCTGGCTGGCCTTGGCCGCCAGCAGCAGCTGGTCCACCGCCCAGGCTTGGCGGGCGGTCGGATTGCCGCGCGTGTCCGGCGGCGCGAAGCCGTCGAACAGGCTGTCGTAGGCGGGATGCACGGCAACCAGCTGCCCCTGCAGGTGGGTGGACAGCTCGGTGATCTGCAGGCCATGCCCGGCCAGCATGCCGGCGACGTCGTCGCAGTACGCCTGGCTGCGCGCCGCCTCAGCCAGATCGAACAGGTCGGGCGCGCTGGTCGGTACTTGTACGCCAGAATAGCCCAGCCCCGCGGCCCAGCCGGCCAGCGTGTCCAGCCGATCAAAAGGAGGTGTGTCGCCGATGAACTGCGCCAGGAACAGCGCTGGGCCCTTGAGCGTTTTGAAGAGGATTCGCCTTCGATGCAATCGATTGCATTATCCTAGCAGCGGCATTCGAAAGACGCGTTGTGCACTGCACAGCGGAAGGAAGAGGTAACGCCATGGCCACCATCTACGACATTGCAAAGCACGTCGGCGTCTCGGCCGGCACGGTGTCGCGGGCGCTGTCCCGACCGGAGAAAGTGCTGCCGGCCACGCGCGCGCGCATCGAGCAGGCGGCCGCCGCGCTGGGCTATGTCCCCAACACGGTGGCCAGAACGCTCAAGACCCAGCGCAGCGGCAAGATCCTGGTCACCGTGCCGGACATCGCCAATCCGTTCTTCGCCCAGATCCTGCAGGGCGCGGAGGACGCGGCGCAGGCCGTTGGCTACGCCGTGCTGCTGGGCGACACCCAGAACCTGCCCGAGCGCGAGGAGCGCTACGCGCAGATGCTCCGGCGCAACGAGGCCGATGGCCTGATTGTGCTGGGGCATCGCCTCCCGCCCACGGCACGTGACATCGTCCAGCAGCAGGGCAGTGCCGCGCCGGTGGTCAACGGCTGCGAGTTCGATCCGGCGCTGGGCATCCCCAGCGTCCACATCGACAACGCGGCCGCCGCGCGCGCGGTGATGGACCACCTGTACGGGCTGGGACACGAGCGCATCGCCGTGGTCGGCGGGCCGCCGGACAATCCCCTGCACCAGCAGCGACTGGAAGGGGTTCGGGCCGCCGGCAAGGCGCGCGGTCGCCTGTGTCACCTGAGCGTTGTGCCGGGTGACTTCTCGGTGGAGTCGGGCCATGCGGCCGGGATGGAACTGCTGGCCCGCGCGTCGGTGCCCACGGCGGTGTTCTGCTTCAGCGACCAGATGGCGCTGGGCGTGCTGGCGGCCTGCCGGGATCTGGGCATCGGCGTGCCCGATGGCCTGTCCGTCGTCGGCTTCGACGACCTGGCGTCGTCGCGTTACCTCACGCCTCCGTTGACGACCATCCGGCAACCGATGCGGGAGATCGGTGCCCGCGCGGTCCACCTGCTGCTTGCCATCATCGAACGAGTCGATGTGCCGCTTCAGCAGACGCTGGATTTCAGCCTGATGGTGCGGGGCTCGACGGCTGCGCCCGCCGTCCGCTGAGCGGCGGACGCCAGGCTGGGGGTGACGTTACTTCAGGTGCGCCTTGGCGCAGGCGAGGACGTGGTTGTAGTCGCTGGACATGCACCGATAGAAGTCGCGCTTGGCATCGCGCGCCTGGTCGCAGTCGGCATCGGTGATCTGCGGCAGCAGGACACGCATCGGCGTGGCCATGGCCTCGAACGTCGCGGCATCCAGATACCCGCCGGCCACGTTCTTCGCGCCCACCTCCAGCATGGTGTCCAGCCCGTAGCGCGCGTTCTCGACGGCCTTGGGGCAGGACAGCTCGACATCGGTACGCTGCACCTTCAGCAGCGAAGCGGCGATGGCCTCGGCATCGGACTTGACCTGCGGCGGGAGTGGCGTCGTGTCGCCATCGCCGCGCATGGCCAGCGTTGGCAGCGGGCACAGCATCAACAGCAGGGCGGCGGGCAGCAGCAGGCGGGGCATCGGGCGTCCGTGAGGGCGGGGGGCACCAGTGTGCGCTGGCGCGGGTGTGGCCGCCAGAGGGCTGAACGGACGGCCGGGCGCTGCCCCGGAACCGCCATGGCAATCCACTACCATGGACCACCCCTGTGGATGCCCTGCCATGACCGACGTGACCTTTGCCCCGCCCAGGCCCCCCACCGCCCGCATCGCCGCGTGGCTGCTGATGCTGCTGGGCATGTGGCTGGCCTTGAAGCTGGGCCTGGTGGTGACGCTGCTGTCGGGCCTGCTGGTGTTCCAGCTGACCCACGTGCTGGCATCGGTCGTGGAAGGGCGGCTGCGGCCGGGGCGGGCGCGGGCCATCGCGGTGCTCGTGCTGGCGGCGGTGATCATCGGCGTGCTGGTGTTGGCCGGCATCGGCGTGGCGGCGTTCTTCCGCAACGAGACCGGCGGCCCGGACGTGCTGCTGGCGCGGCTGATGGACATTCTCAATACCTCGCGCCACCAGGTACCGGCGCTGCTGCAGCCCTACATCCCCGAAGACCTCACCGCGCTGCGCGCGGCGCTCAACGACTGGGCGGCCGAACACCAGCGCCAGCTGGGCGTGGCCGGCACGTCGGTGGTGCAGGTGAGCGTGCGTGTGCTGATCGGCATGGTGCTGGGCGCGATGATCGCGCTGTACGACGAACTGCCGCTGCCGAAGATGGGCCCCCTGGCGCAGGAACTGATCGGCCGCACCTCGCGGCTGGCTACTGCGTTCCGCCAGGTTGTGTTCGCGCAGGTGAAGATTTCCCTGCTCAACACGCTGTTCACCGCGATCTTCCTGCTCGGCGTGCTGCCGCTGTTCGGGGTGCACGTGCCGCTGTCCAAGACGTTGGTGCTGATCACCTTCCTGGCCGGTCTGTTGCCGGTGGTGGGCAACATCATCTCCAACACCGTCATCACCATCGTGGCGCTGTCGGTGTCGTTCTACGTAGCGATGGCCGCGCTGCTGTACCTGGTGGTGATCCACAAGCTGGAGTACTTCCTCAACGCGCGCATCGTCGGCGGCGAGATCCAGGCGCGGGCCTGGGAGCTGCTGTTGGCGATGCTGGTGATGGAAGCAGCGTTCGGTTTGCCCGGGTTGGTGGCCGCGCCGGTGTTCTATGCCTACATCAAGCGCGAACTGCTGGACCAGCGCTGGATCTGAGCGCGACCGCGCACACCCTGGGCGGCGCTAGCGCCGGGTGATTTTGCTGCGGCGGTAGTCGGTGCGGTTGGCCTGGAAGCGGGCGACGCTCTGGCCCAGTTCGTCCAGCGCGCCGGCCGGCAGCCACAGCTGCTGGGTGCCGCGCGTCATCGCGGTGTACGCCGCACGCACCGGGTTGTGGGCGTAGCCATGCCCGAAGCCGGTGCGGAAGCAGCACATCGACATCGCCACCACCGCGAACTCGGTGTTCTTCGCATGCTCCACCAGCAGCAGCTGCAGCGTGGCGTCGTGGAACTCGGCCAGGCGCTGGCCCAGTTCGATGTAGCGGTCGCGGTTGTAGCCGCGCATGAACATGCGCGGGATCTGCGGCATGTCCTGCTCGTTGCATTCGGCCAGCAGCGCTTCCCAGCGCTGGCTGCTGCCGCCGTGCGAGGTCATTTCGCGGTAGGCCTCTTCGCCGCGGTTCACCTCGCGGCCTACGCTGGTCAGCGTGTCCGGATGGATGCCGAACGGGACGCCGGCGGCAGCCAGGCGCTGGGCTTCTTCCAGCAGCCGCCACGGGTTGCCGTAGACGCGCGCGCCACTGCCCGGAACCTCGTCCCAGCTGGTGTAGGTCCGGGTCAGCGTGGGCTGGTCGGCCGAGCCTTCGAACGGCCCGTCGAAGAAGCCGGTGGCGTCCAGTGCCACGGTTTCGTTGACCAGCTGCTCCACCAGCCGGCCCTGGCGTACGGACTGGGCGATCTCCAGCTTCATGCCGGTGGCAAAGCGCGGTGCGCGCCCCACCAGGCGCTGGTTCGGATCGCCCAGGCTGATCACCGACCCTTCGTAGCCGGACAACAGGCCTTTCCAGGCCGGGCTCATGTCGTGGCCTTCATCGATGAGCAGCGTGCCCCACAGCGTTGGAATGCGCGCGCGATGGAGCGCCAACCACTTGCCGATGTGATCGACGTTGAGGCTGAGCAGTGTGGTCTTCTGCACGGCCGGGTCGAACATGCAGCGCCACACGTGCTCGGCGGCGGCGATGTAGGGGCCGGCATCGATCATCGACCACGGCAACGCGCGGACGAAGTGGCGCGGCTCCAGCCGCTCGGCCGGCGACCGGCACCAGGCGGCGATGCCGTCGAAGGCCACGCGCAGCACGCTGGTGGGGGCATGGTTGCCAATCGGCTGCAGGCCGATGCGCTGGGCGATGTCGCGGAACGAGGCCTTGCTGATCTGGAAGGTCGGGCGGAACGCGGTGCCCAGAATGCCCTGGCGGAACGCGGCGCCGGCGATCTGGTTGGCGAAGCTGATCTGCGACAGGATCTCGATCGGCAGCGCGCCACTCAGCCGGCGCCGGAAGGCCTGCACCTGGCTGGGACGTGGCGCGATGTAGGTGTAACGCCGGGTCGCGCTGTCCAGCAGCTGCAGGATCAGGTGGGTCTTGCCCGCGCCTGCGTAGGCGTCCAGATCGATGTGTTCGTCATCGTTGGCCACGATCGCGCGCAGTGCACGGGCCTGCTCGGCGGTGTAATCGTGGGTCCGCTCGACATAGGCCGGGGCCTGTGCAACGTCGATCCCGACGTCATCGGGTTCTTCACCGGCGGCGTCGGTATAGAAACGGATGGTGTGCGGCTCCAGCGTGGTGCGGCAGGCCGCCTGGAACGGATCCACCGGGTAGTCCGTCGGCGACATCCGGCAGAACTCGGCCACCACCGCGTCCGGGCCGAGCACCACACTCTGCGCGGCCAACGCCTGCAACGCGTCGTGGAGCTGGCCAGGCATGCCGGCGGCCAGGGCCTTGAACTGGGCATCGGCATCGTCGGGCTGCGCGGCAAACAGCGCGCAGGCCTGGTCGATCAGCCGGGTCAGCGCGGCGCTGTGATGGGCGCGCCCCTGGCACAGCGCTGCGGCGAACAGGCCGGCACGCTCCAGCGCGCTGGCCGGGATCTGCCCCACATCAAGGAACGCGGCAAGCGCTGTTTCGCTCAGCGGCAGGAAATACACGGGTTGGGTCGGCAGGGGCATTGCAGGGGCAGTCGGACGGCTGCCGGCACGGTAGCAGATGCACCCCGGCTGCGCGTGCAACCGGGGTGCGTTGGCTTATGCTGCGGCAGTGCCCGGCACCTGCCCGGCTCGCCGTGCCCCGTCCAGCATCACCCGGATCAAGGACCTGTCCATGGTGTTCTTCCTGCTGTTGCTGGCCATCACTGCGGTGAGTGTCTGGATTGTCTTCCTGGGCGGCGCCGAGCGCGTGCAGGGGCTGTTTTCGCTGCTCAGCTTCGACCTGGTCGATCTGTTCACCGACCCCCTGACCGTGCAGCAGGTGCGCCTGTGCGCGGCGATCACCTGGTGCATGGCGGTGGTCATCATCGCGGTGGTCGGCCTGCGCTGATCACATCGCGCTGCCCACCGGGGTGATCCGGCGCGCGTCCTGTTCGGCCTTCATCTGGCGCCACCACGGCGTGCCGGGCTGCGGTGCGTCCAGGTCCAGGCGTTCGCCCATGCCCGGCGTTGCCAGCGGAATGGCGCGCTGCCGCGCCAGTGCGCTGACCCGTTCAAACGGCTCGTCCCACGGGTGCAGGGCCAGGTCGAACGTGCCGTTGTGGATCGGCAGCAGCCAGCGGCCCCGCAGGTCCTGGTGGGCCTGCACGGTCTGCTCGGGCTGCATGTGCACGAACGGCCACTTGGCGTCGTAGGCACCGGTTTCGATGAAGGTGACATCGAACGGCCCGTAGCGCTCGCCAATCTGGCCGAAGCCGTCGAAGTAGCCGGTGTCGCCGCTGAAGAACAGGCGCAGACCGTCATCCAGGATCACCCACGACGCCCACAGCGTGCGGTTGCCGTCGCGCAGCCCGCGGCCGGAGAAGTGCTGGGCCGGGGTGGCCGCGAAGCGCACGCCGTCCACCTCGGTTTCCTGCCACCAGTCCAGCTGGCGCACGCGGTCGCGCGGCACGCCCCAGGCGATCAGCCGGTCGCCCACGCCCAGCGGGGTCAGGAACACATCGGCGCGGCTGGCCAGGTACTTGATGGTGGCGCGGTCGAGGTGGTCGTAGTGGTCGTGCGAGAGCAGCACGCCCCGGATGGGTGGCAGGTCGTGCAGTGCGATTGGCGGGGCGTGGAAGCGCTTGGGCCCCATCCACTGCACCGGCGAGGCACGCTTGGAGAACACCGGGTCGGTCAGCCACCAGCTGCCGCGCAGCTTCAACAGCAGGGTCGAATGGCCCAACCGGTACAGGCTGTGCTCGGGGGCACTGGCCAGTTCGGCGGCGGTGATCGCACGCACCGGTGGCGGCGCGGGCGGTGTGGTGCCGGCGGGGCGGTCGAACAGGAATTCCCACAGCAGCTTGAGCGTACCGGTGACGGTTTCCTTGGGCTTGGGGGCAACGTTGGTGAAGTGGCCGTCGTGCATCTGCGGCGACTGGTCATTGAGGGCGATAGGCACGGTCAGGGTCATCCCGATGAGTACGGTGAGGGAGAAGGCGAGGGCAAGCAGGGGGAGGGCTCTCATGCGGTGCCTTCTGGCTTATGAGTGTGTAGGCACTCATGTATTAGAGAAAAAAGCGGGTTCATCGTTGGATGCCTTTCCAGAACAGGTCGAACCCGGCCTGCTGCAGCGTCGCGGCGTTCTCGGGGTCGGCCGCCATCGCCTCCAGCGTGGTTTCCAGCAGGTTGATCAGCACCCGGCCCAGGTAGAACGGCAGCCGTTCGGGATCGATGTGGCTGGCCAGGCTGTTTTCCAGGGCCTGCAGCATGCTGCCGAACAGGCCCGCGCATTCGCTGCGGGTGTGCGCGCTGATGCGCTCGGACACCTTGAGCTGGCGCAGCGCCATGCGATCGATGGGGTAGGTCGAGCCCCAGGCGATCAACGCGTTCCAGGCATGCAGCACCAGGTCGCGGGCGTCGGCCTGGTCCGGGAAGTCCGCGCCGAGCACCATGGCCAGCCGGGTTTCCAGACGCACGAACAGCGCGTTGAGCAGCGCGTCCTTGGTCTCGAAGTAGGTGAATACCGTGCCTTCGGCCACCTTCGCCGCCCGTGCGATCTGCGCCGTGGACGCGCCAATGCCCTGCGCGGCCACCAGTTTGGCGGTAGCGTCGAGGATAGCGTCGCGTTTCTGTTCGCTGAGCGGGCGGGCCATGGCGATGAGTAAGTGAGTGCTTGCTCATTTATAGGCGCGCGACCTTCCCGGTGCAAGTGCTGGCGTCCATGCCACGCGGATCTGTTCAGCTGTGCTTGGCCGGGGGCTTGATCGGCCGGCGGGCCCCGCGTGACCATGCCGGCCTGTTCACGTTGGAGCCCGGCCATGGCGCCCGCCCCGATCACCCTGCGCACCCCGCGCCTGCTGCTGCGCGCACAGGCCATCGCCGATTTCCCCGCGTATGCCGCGTTCCTGGCCTCGCCGCGGGCGAGCGGCCTGGGCGGTCCGTTCGACCTGCGCGCGGCGTGGGGCATGTTCTGCCATGACCAGGCCTGCTGGCACTTCTTCGGCCACGGGGCGCTGATGATCGAGCACGCCGACACCGGCACCTGCCTGGGGCAGATCGGCATCAACGACGGCCCGTTGTTTCCGGAAAAGGAACTGGGCTGGCTGCTGTATGCCGGCCACGAGGGGCACGGCTATGCCACCGAGGCGGCGCAGGCCATGCGCGACTGGGCCTTCGGCACGTTGGGCGTGGCCACGCTGGTGAGCTATGTGGCGGCCGACAACCCCGGCTCGGCGCGGGTGGCCCAGCGGCTGGGCGGAACGCTGGATGCCGGCGCCCCGCGCAGCGATCCGCACGATCGGGTGTACCGCTACGCGCGCTGAGCACCGCCTGCGCTGCCATAAGGTAGCCTTGTTCCGCGACACCGCGCTGCAGCCGGTGCCGTCGAAGCGCCAGGACGCGTGCTACCTGCCTATCCGCGAAGCGGTGCCGTTGGACGAGGCGCAGTTCAGCGCCTGGGTCCGCCACGCCAGCCGCCTGCCGGGCGAGCGCATGTAATTGGCCCGCGTGCCGGTGGTTTCTCCAACTGCCATCCCTGCCAGGACATTCCCATGACCAAGGCCGCCTCCCGCAGCACCTCCACCGCATCGGCCGACCAGAGCCCGTCGGCCGCGCAGGTCATCGACGGGAAGATTGCCGGCCTCGACGACTGGCGCGGCACGACCCTGGCGCACGTGCGCCGCATCATCCAGCAGGCCGACCCGGCGGTGGTGGAAACGGTGAAGTGGCGCGGCGTGCCGGTCTGGGAACACGACGGCATCCTGTGCACCGGCGAAATCTACGCGCACGCGGTCAAGCTGACCTTCGCCAAGGGCGCCGCACTGGCCGACCCGGCCGGGCTGTTCAACGCGAGCCTGGACGGCAACACGCGGCGCGCGATCGACCTGCACGAGGGCGACACGATCAACGCGACGGCACTGAACGCGCTGATCCGTGCTGCGGTAGCGGTGAACGTGGCGGCCAAGGCGGCGAAAAAGGCGGCGCCGCGCAAACGTGCGGCACCCAAGACGGCAACCGACACGCGTGCCGCGGCGCCAACCGGCACCGCACGCCCCCCGCGCCGGTAGGTGTCGGCCGGCCACGAGGCGCATCGTGGCCAACATGACAGTGGCGCGGTGGCAGCGGCCGGCGGATTCGGCAAAGATGGGGGCTGCCTTCTCGCCCTGTAGCGCGATGTCGGCTCTCCCCCATTGAAACTGGATCTGCCTGTGCTGAGTGTTGTTGGTGTGCTGCTTGCGTTGTACGTGGTGTGGCGCGTGGTGTGGCCGTTGCGGGTGTCGCTGTCACTGCGCGGCCCGCTTGGATTGCTGGTGGTGTCGCTGGCCCTGCATCACCGGATCGTGGCCCGGTTCGCCGGCACCATGGCCTCGCCGGAACTTCCCAAACCGGTCATCGCGGTGCTCGCCACCGGCTTCACCGCGCTGCTGATCGGCGCACTGGCAGTGTTGGTGCTGGATGCGCTGCTGCTGGGCGCGCGCCTGTTGCGCTGCCCACGTGCCACCGCCGCACTGCGCACGGCGTGGCTGCGGCCGGCCGCGATGGGTGTGGCGCTGGTGGTGTCGGCGTATGGCATCTGGCAGGGCATGGCCGTGCCGCAGACCCGACACATCGAGGTGGCCATTGATGGCCTGCCGGCACAGTTCGACGGCTACCGCGTGCTGCAGCTCACCGACATCCACGCCAGCCGCCTGCTCACCGGTGCCTGGGTGGCCCAGGTGGTGGCCAACAGCAATGCGCTGTCGCCGGACCTGGTGGTGATCACTGGTGACCTGATCGATGGCACGGTGACGGCACGCGCCGCCGACTTTGCCCCGCTGGCCGGGCTACGCGCGCCCGACGGTGTCATCGCCATCACCGGCAACCACGAGTACTACGCGCAGTACGCCGCCTGGATGCAGGCGTTCCGCGCGCAGGGCATGCAGGTGTTGGAGAACACCCACACCCAGGTCCGCCGCGACGGTGCGGTGCTGACCATTGCCGGCGTCACCGACCCGGTGGCGGCGCGCTACGGGCTGCCGATGCCGGACCTGGCCGCCGCGCTGGCCGGCGCCGATCCCCATGCCCCGGTGATCCTGCTCGACCACCGCCCCGGGGCGGCGCGCGCCAATGCCGCACGCGGCGTCGCACTGCAGTTGTCCGGGCACACCCACGGCGGGCACATCGTGGGCATGGACCAGCTGGTCAAGCGTGCCAACGGTGGTTACGTGTCCGGGCGCTACGCGGTGGACGGCATGACCCTGTATGTCAGCAACGGTGCCGGGCTGTGGGCCGGTTTCGCCGCGCGCATCGGCGTGCCGTCGGAGATCACCCTGATCACGCTGCGCCAGGGCGCGCCGGACCGTCAGATCGCCGGCGCGCTATAGTCCGGCCATCGACGGCAGCCGCCGTCGCTGGAGGACGGAGGCGCACGCATGGTGATCCTGCTGTTGGCCGCTACGCTGGTGCTGCTCAATGCGGCGGCATCGTTACAGGTGTGGAACCGCCCGGACGTGCCGCCGCCACAACGTGTCGCGCAGCTGCTGCTGGTCTGGCTGCTGCCAGTGGTCGGTGCGCTGTTGTGCCTGGTGTTCGTGGCGATGACGCGCGCTGGCGATGGCGGCGGCAGCGATCCGGGACCGTCCTACGTCAATGACAGCGGCTATGCGTGGGGTGAGGGTGACAACGGCGGCACGCGGTGCGCCGCGGACATCGACAGTTGCGACGGTGGCGGCGACAGTGGGGGCGGAGACGGTGGCGGTGGGGGTGACTGAGCGCGGCCAGCCTCACCGCAGCTGAACGCCGCAGCTTGGCAAGCCCGCAGGGAATTGCGACGCTTGCGCGCTGATAGGGCGGAAACAACGCGGATGAAAGCAATGCGCAACGTGCTGGGAACGATGATGGTGCTGGCCACCACCGGTGGCTGTGCGCTGCACGGCGATGCGCTGCGCAGTACACCTGCGGCGACGGCGGCAGGCGTGGTGCTGCCCGATACCGAGAGCTGGAGCGTGCATGATCCGGCCGGGCGCGATTACCCGATCTGGGTGGCGCTGCCGGCCAGCTACGCGCAGCACCCGGAGCGGCGCTACCCGGTGCTGTTCGTCACCGACGCGCTGTACAGCTTTCCGCTGGTGCGCAGCGTGCGCAACCTGGTGGGGCAGGGCGGCGCCAACCTGGAAGATTTCATCCTGGTCGGGCTGCCGCCGCAGCAGGGGCTGACCTCCAAGCAGAGCCGCTCGCGCGACTACACGCCCACCCAGCCGCAGCGCACTGCCGACGACGACTACAGCGACGACGTGGTCTACGGCGGTGCCGCGCACTACCGCGATTTCCTGGCCACGCATGTGTTGCCCGCGGTGGACGCGCGCTACCGCACCGATCCGGCACGGCGCAGTTTCGCCGGGCATTCCTACGGCGGCCTGTTCGGCACCTATGTGCTGCTCACGCGCCCGCAGATGTTCCAGACCTACCTCCTGTCCAGCCCGTCGCTGTGGTTCGATGGGCACTACATCGACCGCCTTGAACAGGACTACGCGCAGCAGCACCGCGCGCTGCCGGCGCGGGTACTGCTGGCGATCGGCAGCGAAGAGACGCCCACGCCCGATGCGGTGGACGGCCCACGCAACGACATGGTGCGCGATACGCAGGCCTTCGCCGATCGCCTGCGCCAGCGCGGCTACCAGGGGCTGCAGGTGGACAACCGGGTGGTCCCGGCCGAAGACCATCTCACCGTATATCCCAGCACGCTCACCCGCGCGCTGCTGCAGGTTTACCCGGGCACCGGGCCGTACAACGGCGGCTGAGCATGCAGACCGTGCGCACCGTGCCGTTGTTTGATGCCCGCTGCAGCCACTGCGGCGAGGCGTTTGCCCATCCCAGCCTGGGCGATGCGGTGTACGGCGCGCTGATGCTGTGCAGTGTGGACGGACGCAAGCACGCGATCGTGGACGGCTTCAGCGCGGTACCAGCGCAGGTCGCCGCGCTGCTCGCTGACGATCCGGACACCGCGCTGTGGCCGGTGCTGGCCGCGTTGGCCGATCGACCTGAAGGCTCGGCCTGGTCGGTGGAGCTGCATTGCCCGCACTGCGGTCAGCCCGATCCGGCCTTCCAGGAAGGCACGCGCCGCGGCATGGCGGACATTCCGTTGGCCCGCTTCGGCCAGTGCGCAGCGGGCGACCTGGCCGCGCAGGTCGCACGGCTCGCGGATCGCCAGCGCTGAGCCCACCCGATCAGGCCAGGGCGATGTCCTGCAGCGATATCGCGGTGGCCAGTTCCGGTGCCAGCGCGTGCGCCACGGCCATGCGCAGCATCGCCGGGCTGACGTGGCGGCGGTGCACCCGGTTGATCGCCGCCATGTACAGGCGACCGAACGCATTGAGCGTACGCACCTTTGTGCCCAGCGCGATCACCGCCGCACCATCGTCCAGCATCTGCACGCGCACGCACGAGCGGAACTGCAGGTGGCGGTCGTCGGCGCCGAGCAGGACCTCGGCGCTGCGGTCGGCGGCGTCGCTGGCCTGGGCGTGTACCGGGAAGCGACCGGCGAACCGCTCGCCGGGACCGTCGGACAGCAGCGAGGACACCGGGCAGCCCAGCGGCGAGGTACGCAGCCGCAAGGGGGTCACCAGGATGTTGCGCAGGGCCATCAGCCGGCCCACGCCCGGCGGTGGGTTGCGGACGAATCCCTCCAGCACCGCTTCCAGCAGCGCACGCGCCGAATGCCCGCCGATGCTGAGGGCGGGCAGGGTGACATAGGTGTAATCCTGGTGGTCGAAGCCCTGCGGCAACGCCTGCTGCAGCAGTGAATCGGCCGGCGCCGCCGCCTGCGTGCCCAGCGTGCCGCATGTCGCGCGCTGCCCGATGTAGCCCTGGGCCGGACGCACCCGCGCCAGGCCGCTGCGCACCCGCCCGACCAGATCGCGGCTGCCGGCGCAGCAGCGCGCCAGCATCGAGGCGGCCGGTGCGCGCAGCGACAGCGTCACCTGCGGAAGCTGGTCCAGGTCGGTCTGCTCAAGCAGCTGCTGCAACGCCCGCGGCAGGGTCTCGGTCAGCGATGGAATGTCGGCGGCGCCTGCATCGATGCGCGCACGTTGCGCGTCGCTCAATGCACCACTGCGCTCGTCGGCGTGACAGGACAGCGCAAACAGCGCCGGGTGCCGAGGATGCCGCGACACGAACTGGTGCCAGGTACCGCTGCCGAAGCGCACGGTGAACAGGCAGTCCGGCGGCACGTCGATGCAGCGCAGGGCGCGCACGAAGGCGGCCGGGTCCTGCTGCAGTTGTGCGTCGGACACGGTGGAAAAGCGCAGCTGGGCGCCGCCGCTGCCGGCAATGGCGGTGAACATGCGCGGGCCGGCATGGCGATGGAACGGATGCCCGGTGCGGCCTACCGAGAACGAGTACAGCGACGAGGCATCGCCGTGCGCCAGGTGCATGCCGCCCAGCCGCGCAGAGGGTTCATCCAATGCGTCGACGAAGCGCGGATGCTGCGCCTGGCGCAGGCTCGCGTCGCGCAGCAGCGCATCGCCGGCGCCGATCCCGAGCTGGGCGATCAACGCCACCTCGACCGGGCTCCCATCGCCGCAGGACGGCAGGCTGATGCTGGGAAACGAGCGGCTGACGCGGTGGGTATCGAGCATGACGTTCTCCTTGTCCTGCGGCGGTACGGCTCAGGTGGCAGGCTTGCGGCGCGCACGGGCGCGGCTCTCGCGCTGCAATGGCCCACCCACCGGACAGACCTCGGCGGCCCACGCGAACAGGGTGTTGGCCAGCCTGTCGGGCACCTGCCTGAAATACACGAACTGGCCACGCTTCTCGCGCTCGATCAGCCCGGCGTCTTCCAGGATGCGCAGGTGGCTGGACAGCGCCGGCTTGCTGAAATCGAAGCGCTCGCCCAGCTCGCCCGCGCTCAACTCGCCGCCATTGAGGTAGGCCAGGATCTGTCGGCGGGCAGTGGAGGCGAGGGCTTCGAAGATGCGATCCATGGCGGTAGTTAACTAATTCGTTAACTGATGGTGGTCCGCCGGCGTGCTGCTGTCAAGGGGCTTTTGCAGCGCGACCCCCGGGCGTGACCGATGCCTGCCCACGGAGGCGTCGTGCGCGCCCGCGGCAGCAACACGGGCGAGCCCACTCCGCTGGCCGACCTCAAGGGCGAAGACCCGTGGCAGGACCTGTGGTTCCATTCCAACCCGTGTTCATCGACGCGCGCCCCCGGTAGAGCCACGCCATGCGCGGCTGTCTGCCTCCGATGCGGCCCGCCGTGCTCCGGCATCGCGTGAAGGCCAGGACAGCGCCCCTCCACGGCACGGTCACTGCCTTCGGCCGACGCTGGCAGCCTGTCCCCAACCCGGATGCGCCATGACCACCCTGACCCTGCCCGAACTGGCCAAGAAGATGGCCAACATCGACTTCACCATGCTGCAGACCCACACCGACAGCGGCGAGATCGCGGCGCGGCCGATGAGCAACAACGGTGACGTGGACTACGATGGCGACAGCTGGTTCTTCACCACCGAAGACACCGACATGGTCCGCGAGATCACCCGGGACGCGAAGGTGGCGCTGAGCTTCAGCGGCAGCAAGTCGCTGCTGGGCAAGCCGCCACTGTTCGTGGCGGTGCAGGGCAGGGCAACCCTTCACCGCGACAAGGCGATCATGCAGCAGCACTGGGTGAAAGACCTGGAGCGCTGGTTTGAGCAGGGCGTGGATAGTCCGGGCCTGGTGCTGATCCAGGTAGCCGCGGCGCGTATCCATTACTGGGACGGGGAAGACCAGGGCGAAATCCTGCGCTGAGGGAGGCCGACATGGCCGCGTCGGGTATGCCGAAGATCGGGTGTGCGGGCTGGTCGATTCCCAGCCGCTACGCGGCGCACTTCGGGCCCGGCGACAGCGCGCTGGCACGCTATGCCACGCGCTTCGAGGTGGCGGAGATCGATTCCTCGTTCTACCGGCCGCACCAACGCACCACCTACGCGCGCTGGGCGGCCACCGTTCCGTCGGAGTTTCGTTTCTCGGTGAAGCTGCCCCGGACGATTTCGCACGATTCGGGGCTGGTGGGCGTCGGCCCGCTGCTGGACCGCTTCCTGGACGAGGTGGGCGGGCTGGGGCGCACGCTGGGCGCGCTGCTCCTGCAGTTGCCGCCATCATTGGCCCTGGATACACGCCGCGCCGGGAGTTTTTTCCGCGCACTCCGTCGACGCACGCCAGTGCCCGTGGTCTGCGAGCCTCGCCATGCCAGCTGGTTCAGCGCGCAGGCCGAGGCGCTGTTGCAGCGCCACGCCATTTCCCGGGCCGCGGTGGATCCGGCGCGCGTTGCCGCCGCGGCGCTTCCTGGCGGCGCGCAGGGGTGGCGGTACTGGCGCTGGCACGGTTCGCCGCGCATGTATTACAGCGATTACCCCGATGCCGCATTGGCCAATCTTGCCGCACACCTCGTGCAACACCCAGGGCCGGCGCAGGCACCGTGGGTGATCTTCGACAACACCGCCCATGGCTTTGCGATCGCCAATGCCCTGCGCCTGAAGGAGATCGTCACGCATGCCTGAAGGTCCCTCCATCGTCATTCTGCGCGAAGCCGCCGCCAAGTTCCGCGGCAAGACCGTGCGCCGCGCACTGGGCAACAGCAGCCTGGACCTCACCCGCATGGAAGGGCGGCGGGTGCTGGCGCTGCGCAGCTGGGGCAAGCACTTTCTGATCCAGTTCAGCGGCTTCAGCCTGCGCGTGCACATGCTGATGTTCGGCAGCTACCGCATCGACGAACGCAAGCCCTCACCAGCGCGCGTGTCGCTGCAGTTCGACAACGGCGAGTTGAACATCTATGCCTCGTCGCTGAAGTACATCGAAGGGCCGCTGGAGGACACCTACGACTGGCGCGGCGACGTGCTCTCGCCCGACTGGGATCCGCGCCTGGCCCGGCGCCGGCTCAAGCAGCAGCCGGACACCCTGATCTGCGATGCGCTGCTGGACCAGGCGCTCTTTGCCGGGGTCGGCAACATCATCAAGAATGAAGTGCTGTTCCGTACCCGCGTGCATCCCGAATCGACGATCGGCAGCATCCCGCCGCGCACGCTGGGCAAGGTGATCGCCGACGCACGCACCTACAGCGAGGCATTCCTGGCGTGGAAGAAGGCCGGCACGCTGCGCCAGCACTGGCAGGTGCACACCAAACGGACGTGTCCGTGCTGTGGCGGGCCGCTGTCCAAGACCTACCCGGGGCGCAGCAAACGGCGGACCTTCTTTTGCCCGAACTGCCAGGTGAAGTACTGACACAACGGGCGTCTGGGCAGCGGTGCCAGGCATCAGACGGGTGAAACTGCCGGTGGGCCGGCTGCTGTAGGATGGCTGCGTCTCACGCCATTACGCGCGTCCTGCGCGGTCCGCACCTGACCGCCCGCTTCGCTCCTTTTTCAGGGTACGGCGCCCAGCAGGGCCGCCGTGCTCCCCGTGTCCAACGGAGCGCACATGCCGGGCTATACCACCCGCATTCTCACCATTCCGGTCGGCGGTCACGACTTCCGCATCCGCGCGCTCAGCGACCTGCAGCAGTTCGCCGATCCCACCGGCCGGGCCCAACGCGCCGGCATCCATTCCTCGTTGTGGAGTCTGTTCGGCCAGGTCTGGCCGGCCGGTCGCGTGTTGGCCGAAACCATGCACAGCTTCGACGTGGCCGGCAAACGCGTACTGGAGCTGGGCTGTGGACTGGGGCTGGCCAGCCTGGTGCTGGCCCATCGCGGGGCCGACGTGGTGGCCAGCGACCACCATCCGCTGGCCGAGTCCTTCCTGGCCTACAACGCCGGGCTCAATGACCTGCCCGCGCTGCACTACCGCGATCTGCCGTGGGAGCTGCCGGATACGACACTGGGTCGCTTCGATCTGATCATCGGCAGCGACGTGTTGTACGAGCGCGGCCACGCGCTGCAGATCGCCCGCATGATGGAGCGCCACGCACGTCCCACGGCCGAACTGCTGCTCACCGATCCGGGGCGCGGCAACGTGGGATCGTTCTCGCGTGCCATGGCCGCGCAGGGCTATACCGTTGACGAGGCTTACGGCCTGTTCGATGACGAAGGCGATGCGCCGGGGCGTGGGCGGCTGCTGCGCTACACGCGTGCGGCCGCTTCGCAGGCGGCCTGAGGCGGCTCGGCGGGGTCTGCGCAGGCGCGATGTGGTGACTGCGTGAGCCTGCCCGGCGGTCGGATATCGTAGGCTCGGCGGCATTCAAGTGCTGGTGGGAGTCGCGATGCCGTTGAGTCTGTCCTGCTGTCGTATCGGCAGCGCGCCCGTGCGTGCGCGGTGCCGGTGAGCGCGCCGTCGCCGTCACCGGCACGCACCCGTTCGATGATCGTGGCCGGGTTGTCGACCGTGGTGGAGTGGTACGACTTCACCTTGTACCTGTACCTGGCCACGGTGCTGTCGCGGGTGTTTTTTGGCGGCGGCGACAACGCGATGCTGGCCACGCTGGCGGGGTTTGCGGTGTCCTACCTGATGCGCCCGTTGGGCGCGCTGTGCTTCGGGCATCTGGGCGACCGCTTCGGGCGGCGCTACATGCTGCTGGCCTCGATGCTGCTGATGACCCTGGCAATGCTGGCCACCGCGCTGCTGCCCACCTTCGACAGCATCGGCGCCAGCGCCGGGGTGCTGCTGTTGCTGCTGCGCTGCCTGATGGCCTTTTCGGTGGGCGGTGAGTACACCGGCGTGGTGGCCTACCTGCTGGAGACCGCGCCTGCGCGCCGCCGTGGCCTGGTCACCTCGTTGGCCTCGGCGGCCAGCGAGGTCGGCGCGCTGCTGGCGGTGGCGCTGTCGGCGTTGACCGTGGCGGTGTTGAGCACCGCGCAGCTGGACGGGTGGGGCTGGCGCATTCCGTTCTTCGTCGGCGCAGCACTGGCCGGGGCGATCCTGCTGGCACGCTCGACCATGCACGAATCGCCCGAGTTCGAGCGGCAGCAGGCGGCCGGCACCGTGCCCACCTCGCCGATCCGCGACACCTGGCGCTACCACCGCGGTGCAGTGGCCCGCACCTTCGCGATTTCCGCACTCGGCTCGATCACCTATTACGTGGGTATCACCTACGTGCCGGCGTTTCTGGGCTCGGCGGGCGAGGTGGGGGAATCGGAGGCACTGTGGCTGTCCACGGTGGCGGCGGTGGCAGTGATCGTGGTGACCCCACTGGCCGGCGCATTGTCTGACCGGATCGGGCGGCGACCGGTCTTGATCGCCTTGGCGCTGTTGTCGGCGTTGCTGCCGTTGAGCATGTTCAGCCTGATGGCCGGTGGCAATACCTGGCTGATTGGCAGCGCGGCGGTGGTGCTGGCCTGTCTGGCCGGTGGCGTCAGCGCGGTGGCCGCCCCGGCCACCGCCGAACAGTTCCCCGGCGAAGGCCGCCTCAGCGGCTTGGCGCTGGGGGTCACCATGGCCACCGCGTTCTTCGGTGGCGCCACGCCGCTGCTGGCCGAGCTGCTGGTGCGCCACACCGGCTGGGCGGCGGCACCCGGCGCCATGATCGCCGTGGTCGCGCTGCTGGTGCTGCCGGTGATGTGGACCCTGCGCGAAACCCGCCCGCCGCGGTGATGGCCGTTGGCTGGGCGCGTTGCATCATGGCGCGGTGTCGACCGGTGGTCGCTGCATCGCCATGCACCCGGAACATCGCGCATACCCGGGTTGATACCGACCGTTGGTCGGTACACCGCGATGCACCGAGACACCGCGCACACCGGTAGTGCCGGCCGCTGGCCGGCTCTGCACGATGTTGGATCGCGGGGAGCCGGCCAGCGGCCGGCACTACACGCTCAGCTGCCGCCTTCGGTGGGCAACGGCGCGGGCACGTTCAACAGCCCGCCCGAGGCAACGTAGGCAGCCAACGCCTGGCCCTGGCTGAGCAGGTGGCGTTCCATGGTGCGTTCGGCCGCCTCGGCATCGCGCTCACGGAAGCACGCCAGCAACTCGCGATGTTCGGCCAGCGACTGCGCGGTGCGGCCCGGTGCCAGCAGCTGGCGACCGCGGTGCATCTTCAGGATGCGGTGCAGGTCGTGGGTGATGCGGATCAGCCACGGGTTCCCGGCATAGTGCTGCACGGTTTCGTGGATGCGGTAGTTGTTGCGGTAGTACTCGGCGATGTTGCCCTCGGCGGCGGCAGCTTCCATGGCCGCGTGCAGGTCTTCCAGCAGCTGCACGCCGGCCTCGTCGATATGCTTGACGGCCTCGTGCGCGCAACGACCTTCCAGCATCGCCATCACCGGGAACAGCTGGTTCAGGTCCTCCAGCGTCAACCGGGTCACCCGGCACCCGCGCCCGGCATCGATCTGCACCAGGCCCTCGGCGGCCAGCAGCTTCAGCGCCTCGCGCAGGGGGGTGCGGCTGATGCCCAGTTCTTCGCACAGCGCCGGCTCGTCGATCCACTCGCCCGGGGGCAGGCGGTGGTCGTAGATGCGCTCGCGCACGTGCTCGGCCACCTCTTCGTACAGCGGGGCGCGTTTCTTGGTCGAGCGAGGTGCGGGAGCAATGGCCATGCAGAATTGTAATCCCTCCGTTCGTTGACCGGCCCTGACATCATCCGTCCGGGTGGAACGCCCCTGAAACAGGGGGGCGCCAGCGCGAGCCCTTACATCCAGCCCGGCACCACGAACACCAGCCAGGCCAGCAGCGGGCCGAAGGCGACCACCAGGCCGCTGTAGATCAGGAACTGGCGGAACAGCGATTCACGCTCTTCCTTGGCCGCCGAGGCCACCACCAGCGCGCCGTTGGTCGAGAACGGGCTGACATCCACGATGGTCGAGGAGACCGCCAGCGCGCAGATCACGCCCGCCGCGCCCAGGTGCCCCTGCATCAGGAACGGCACCGCCAGCGGGATGGTGGCGCCCAGCACGGCCGCCGACGAGGCGAACGCCGAGACGATGCCGCCCACGTAGCAGACCAGCAGCGCGCCCAGCAGCGGAATGCCGATCTGCGATACGCCGTTGCCGATGAAGTCGACCGCGCCGGCTTCCTGCAGCACGCCGATGTAGGTGACCACGCCGCAGATCAGCAGCACCGTGGACCAGCTGATACCGTCCACCGCGCCCTTCTGGCTCTTCGGCGACAGCAGCGCCAGCGCCACCGCAACGGTGATCGACACCAGGCCAACGTTGAGGTTGTAGATCAGCGCGGCCACGCCCAGCCCGAGCAGACCGATCAGGGTGAACACACGCTCGCGGGTGATGCCCACCGCCTCCAGTGCATCGGGGTCGTTGGACAGCGTGCCGCCACCGGCCGACACCAGCGCACCGTGGCCTTCGATCGCGAACTGCCGCGACGACGCCTGTGGACCACCGGCCATCGCCAGCTCGGCCGTACCCACGCCACCGCCCACCGACACCGCACCGCGCCGCAGCAGCGCCACGCCGCCGAAAGCGAAGAAGCAGATCGTGGCCATCATGAAGTTGAAGCCCAGGCTGGTCAGGAACACCGCCATCTCGGTCACTTCCAGCCCGGCCTTCTGCACCACGCCGTTGGTGATGCTGCCGTACACGCTGATCGGCGAGAAACCGCCGGCCTGCGCGCCATGGATGACCAGCAGGCCCATCAGCAGCGGGTTGATCTTGTACTGCTTGGCAAACCGCAGCGCCACCGGACCGATGATCGCCACCGCGGCCGGACCCAGCGCACCGAATGCGGTGAGCACGGCGGTCACCACGAACATCACCCACGGAATGGCCACGATGCGCCCACGCACCGCGCGGACCGCCCAATGCACCAGCAGGTCGATGGTGCCGTTCTTCTGGGCAATGGAAAACAGGTAGGTGATGCCGACCAGGGTCAGGAACAGATCCCCCGGGAATCCGCCCAGCACCTCCTTGCCTTCCATGCCGACGAACACGCCGCCGATGATGAAGGCCAACGCGAACGCGACCGCACCCATGTTGATCGGCAAGGCGGTGGCGACGATGAACATGATCACCAGACCGATGATCGTTGCGACTTGTGGACTCATGCGCCCTCCCAGACACTTGACTCGCGTACAGCAAGGATGGAAACCCGCCATCCCGGGTTACGGCGTGCTACAGGCAACTCCCACCTTCATTGCTGCCGGCCCAGCGCGGCATGTACCCACGCCGCCGCACCGTCCAGCTGCTGGAACTCTTCCACTGCGCGCACTTCGCAGCACGGGTACGCGCTGGCCACCATGCGCGCCAGCGCCGTGCCGGGACCCAGCTGCAGGAACACCCGCGCGCCGCGCTCGAATGCCTGGCGCATCAGCTGCGCCCACTCGATGGTCTGCGCCAGTTGCGCGGCCAGACTGTGTTCCAGCGCGGCACGCGTGCGTACCGGACGCGCATCGATGCCTGCCAGCACCTGCAGCTGTGGCGCCTGCAAGGGCGCCTGCGCGAGTACCTGGGCGAAGCCGTCGGCGGCGCTGGCCAGCAGCGGGGTATGGGCCGGCACATGCACCGGCAGCACGCGCACGTCGGCACCCTGCTGCACGGCGGCAGCGGCCAGCGCATGCAGCGCGAGCAGGCGCCCACCCAGGATGAAATGATCGGCGCCGTTGGCGATGGCGATGTAAGTGCCGTGTGTGTCGCACAGTGCCTGGACAGCGGCACGGGGCAGGCCCAGCACCGCCTGCATGCCCGCGTCGGGCGGACTGGCGGCATCCATCAGCTGCGCGCGTTGGGACGCCAGCGCCAGGCAGGTAGCCGCACTGAAACTGCCGGCAATCGACTGCGCCGCCAGTTCACCGATGCTGTAACCGGCCACCAGCGCCGGTGGCGGCAACCGCTCGCGCAGGCCCTGCCAGTGCGCCAGGCTGGCCGCGCACAGCAACGGCTGGGCCACCGCGTTGTCGAACCGATCGTCTGCCGCCGCCGCTGCGGTGACATCGCGGTCCAGCAGCGCGGAGGCGGTGTCGAGCACCTCGCGTGCGGCGGGCAGGTCGCGCACGCGGTCGAACATCGCCGGATGCTGCGCACCTTGGCCGGGGCAGAGCAGGGCAAGGCTCATACGCGCTCCTGCTGCAGCAGGAACCAGCTGCAGGCCAGCAGATCGGCGCTGCCACCGGGGCTGAGCCGGCGCGCTACGAAGGCATCGCCAAGCTGCCGCAGGCGGGTACGCCAGTGCGGTGCAAAGGCGCCGCCGTCGGCGATGAAGCTCACCGCCTGCGCACGCGCCCATGCCAGTCCCTGCGTGCCGCCGCGATGCAGCAGGTTGAGGTCGTCGGTGTGGCCCAGCAGGTGCATCAAGGTGTGGCACAGCGCGGCGTCACGTGGCAGCCCGGCCGCCAGCGCGTCCCGCAGCACGGGCACGCCGATGCCGCGCAGCAGCGGATAGCCTGCGATGGCCTGCTCACGCACACCGGCGATGCCGTGCTGTGCACGTGCGCGTTGGCCGGGGCTGTTTGGATCCATCGGGGCCACGGCCAGCGCCGGCGCCCAGCGCTGCACGGCCACACACACTGCGTCGGCGGTGATCACGCCGACGCGCTCGCGCCGGCAGGTGGCCGCTGCAGCCACCAGCAAGCCCAGGCTGAAGATTGCGCCGCGATGGGTATTGATGCCGCCGGTGGCGCGCAGCATCGCGGCTTCGGCGGCGATGCCGTGGTCGCGCAACACGGAGAAGGGCGCGTCGTCAGCGCCGGCCTGGGCCACGTGGCGGAAATAGTGGCGCAGCGCGAACAGGCTGCGCAGGAAGCTGCCGGCGTCCATGTCGGTGTGGCTGCCGCAGTCGAACGGCGTCACCAGCCCCGGCTTGGGCGCGCAGGCCAGTTCGGCATGCAGGCTGACGATGGCCAGCCGCCCCAGACGCGCGCAGTCGATCGGTGCAGCCGCCGGGGTGCGCGCCTGCGCGAGGGCGTTCATGCGGCAACACCGGCGGGCACGAACAAGGTGTCGCGCGGGGCCAGCATGGCGCCGTCGATGCGCTTGACCAGCACCTCCCGCGCGCTGCCGGCGTACTCGCGCCAGTTCACGGCCGCACCGCCGTGCAGGCACAGCTCGCCATCCACGCGCCGGCCCTCGCGCACTTCCCACGCCTGCAGCCGTTGCACCAGGCGGTCGGCCACTTCCGGCGTGTACACCTGCCACAGCAGATCAATGTCCGATTGGGCATGCACATAGGGCAGCCCGGTGAGCGCCTGCCAGGCAAATGCGCCAAATACCCGTGCTGGTGCGATCGCGTCCAGTCCCTGCAACGCCATGTACCACTCTGCGCTGATCAGGCGGTCGGGGCGGGCGATCAGCGCGTGCAACGCCAGCGGCGGCTGCTGCCGCGCGATGTCCTGTAGCGGTACGCGCAACGCCAGCCGCTGCTTGCCTTCGTTCGGCGGCAGCGGCACGCCCAGGCGTACGCGCGAATCGGGATCGTCGGCGGCGCGCCGCGCCACCACGGCTGGCCAGCCCTGTGCGAACCAGGCGGCCAGGCGCGGATCCTGTGCAGGCACCTCGGCACGCCAGGCGGCCTGTGCCGACATCCACACCAGGGTGTGGCGGGCAGGCTGCTCAGGCATCGCCGGCCACCACTGCCGCCGCGACCGACGCGGCCAGCGTGCGGCCGCCGCGCTGCGCGCCGAGGTTCGCGCGGCGGTCACCGTCGGCGGGTGTGCGCAGCGCTTCCAGCAGGGCCTGGGCCAGGTCGTGCTCCCACACCGTGTGCACCGCGCCCATGGCCACGTAGTTCTCCACGCCGGGGGCGAACACCGGTGAGCTCAGGCTGAGCGCCTGCAGCTTTTCCAGCGGTTGTTTGGTCACGCGCGCCATCGCGCGCAGGTCCATCACCCGCACCTGCGCGTCGGGCAGGGCATGGATGTGGTCGGCCATCAGGCCAAAGGACAGGAACCCACCGCTCACCGATTCGCCGTACACCAGGGTGACCAGCGGCGCGCCGCGGCGCCGGGCCAGGTCCAGCGTCTGCGCCAGATGCGCGAAGCAGCCGTTGATGCCGAGCAGTTCATCGCGGCGGGCCAGGCGTTGGCCGGCGGTGTCGACCAGCATCACGATCGGCCGCTGCGGGTGCGCGGCGGTACTGGCCAGCACTGCGGTGGCCAGGGTGAGCGCATGGTCCACGCCGACCTCGAGCTTGTCGGTGGTGCCGATCACGGTGACCTCGCCATCGTCGGTGCGGGCGCTGCCGGTCAGCACTGCGTCGTTCACCGCGACGGCGTGCCCGCGCGGGAACAGCGCATCCAGCAGCGTGTTCAGGGGCAGGGTCATGGCAGTCTCCGGGCGGCGGTGGCGGCAAGGAAGGCGTCGGTCTCCAGCAGCGGCAGCTGCTGCGGGTCGGCAATGCCCTGCAGGGCCCAGATGTCCAGCCCATCCCGGCAGCCGCCCCAGGCCTGCACCCGTGCCTGCAATGCGGCATGGCGGGCCTGCAAGGCGGACAGTGCCGCATCGGTATCGGTGCTGTCGGTATCGGGCACCAGTGCATCGAAGGCGGCCTGCGCGAAGGCGCTGATCGCGTCGGGCACCAGCACCTGGGCCTGGTCGATCAGGTAGCGGTGCTTGCCGCCGGTGACGCGCCACACCAGGGCGCGGTCGCGGGCGTCGAACTCTTCCACGCCGCGCACCGTTTCGATCACCTCCGGCCCGGACAGCGACAAGCGCCCCTCTTCGGACATGATCACCGTGGTGCAGCAGCGCGCCACGATGCCCATGCCGCCGAATGCGCCGTTGCCGCTGCCGATCAGGGCAACCACCGGCACCCCGGCGGCACGCGCGGCCAAGGTGGCGCGCATGATCTCGGAAATGGCGATCAGCCCGGCATTGGCTTCGTGCAGCCGCACCCCGCCGGTATCCAGCAGCAACAGCACGCCGTCCGGGCGCTGGTCTACCGCACGGTGAAGCAGGCCGGTGAGCTTGGCGCCGTGCACTTCGCCCACACCGCCGCCCATGAACTGGCCTTGCTGCGCGGCCACCAGTACGCGCTTGCCGCGCAGCAGGCCTTCGCCCACCACGATGCCGTCGTCGAACGCGGCGGGCTGGTCCAGCTGCGCCAGGTGCGGGCTCATCGCGCGCCGGGCCGGGCCCAGCAGTTCCTTGAACGTGCCCGCATCGAGCAGGCCGGCGATGCGCTCGCGCGCATCGGCTTCGTAATAGCTGTGGCGGTGGGCGATGCTCATGGCTGACCCCCCGCGCGCAGGGTCTGCACCGCCTGGTCCAGGCGCAGGCTGACCACGGCCGGGGTGGCGCCGGCATCGTTGATCGATACCTGCACGTCACGCAGTGGATGGCGCTGTGCGAAGTCGCCGATCACCGCCTCCCAGACAGTGCCGAAGCCCTTGGCGGCCGTGATGATGCGAACCGCCATCGCGCCGTCCAGCGCGGCCGGTTCCAGCAGCACTTCAAGGTTGCCCGACGCCAGCACGCCCACCAGCACCGCCTCGGTGGGGAAGCGTACAGCGGTGGTGCCGTCGAATCGATATGTGAGGGTTTCCATGGGCCTGTCCCTTACCAGTTGCGGAAGCGCTTGGGCGGGTCGTACAGACCGCCGGACCAGCGCACCAGGTCTTTCACCGAGCGTGCGGCCAGCAGGTCGCGGCTGGCATCGCGTACGTTGATGCCCAGGTCGTCCGGCCGCTGGATCACGCCGCGGTCGCGCAGGTTCTCGACCATGGCGCGGTCGCGGCCCAGGCCCACTGCGGTGTAGCCGGCCACGCCACGGATGGCCTGCTCGCGCTCTTCGGGGGTGCGGCACAGCAGCAGGTTGGCGATGCCCTCCTCGGTGAGCACGTGGCTGACGTCGTCGCCGTAGATCATCACCGGCGGCAGTGGCATCGCCGCGCGCTCGGCCAGCTCCGACGCATCCAGACGATCGACGAACGCCGGCGCCATGTGCTCGCGGAAGGTTTCCACCATCTGCACCACCAGCTTGCGCCCGCGCGGCATGTCGCCGGGGCGTGCGGCCTGCTGGCCGGCCTTGAGCCAGGCAGCGCTGGCATGGCGGCGACCGCGTGCATCCGAGCCCATGTTGGGCGCGCCACCGAAGCCGGCGATACGGTCGCGGGTGGCGGTGGAACTGTTGCCCTGCAGGTCGATCTGCAACGTGGAGCCGATGAACATGTCGCAGGCATACAGGCCGGCGGTCTGCGAGAACGCGCGGTTGGAGCGCATCGACCCGTCGGCGCCGGTGAAGAACACATCGCCGCGCGCGGCGATGTACTTCTCCATGCCCAGTTCCGAGCCGAACGAATGCACCGATTTGACGAAGCCCGACTCGATGGCCGGGATCAGCGCCGGGTGCGGATTGAGCGCCCAGTGCTGGCAGATCTTTCCCTTCAGCCCCAACGATTCGGCATAGGTGGGCAGCAGCAGTTCGATCGCGGCCGTGTCGAAGCCGATGCCATGGTTGAGCCGGTTGACGCCGTACTCGGCGTAGATGCCCTTGATCGCCATCATTGCCATCAGCACCTGGATCTCGGAGATCTGCGCCGGATCGCGGGTGAACAGCGGTTCGATGTGGTTCGGGCGCGGCGCCTGCACCACGAAGTTGACCCAGTCGGCGGGGATGTCGACGCGGGGCAGGGTATCGACGATCTCGTTGACCTGCGCGATGACAATGCCGCCCCCGAAGGCGGTCGCTTCGACGATCACCGGGGTGTCTTCGGTATTCGGCCCCGTGTAGAGGTTGCCGTGCCGGTCCGCCGCCTGCGCGGCCACCAGCGCCACGCGCGGGGTGAGGTCGATGAAGTAGCGGCCGAACAGTTCCAGGTAGGTGTGGATGGCGCCGATCTGGATGCGCCCTTCGGCGACCAGGTTGGCCAGCCGCACCGACTGCGGCCCGGAGAAGGAGAAGTCGAGTTTCGAGGCGATCCCGCGCTCGAACACGTCCAGGTGCGCGGGCAGCGACAGCACCGACTGCACCATGTGCAGGTCGTGTACGCGGGCCGGGTCGAGGTCGGCCAGGGCCTGGGCAAGGAAGTCGGCCTGCTTCTGGTTGTTCCCCTCCAGGCAGACCTTGTCGCCCGGTTCAAGCAGGGCGTGCAGCAGCGCGGCGATATCGCCGGCCGCCACCTCACGGCCGCAGGCCCAGGGCGCTGCGCGTTCGAGTCGTGCCTGGCGACTGCGCGCCAAGGTGTCCCAGGTAGGGTTCATCGACACAGATCCGGATGACGTTGAGATAATTACGCCATAATTACGGAGCGGTGTGCAACCCGCAGCGCAGCAAAAAAACAAGGCCCGCCAAGGGGCGGGCCTGTTCAGGTTGATGACGTGGAGCGCCGTGGCGCCGGGCTCTGCGCGGCCGCTGTCAGGCAGTCGGGCAGAGCCCGGCTCTACGCGCGTGGTCTCAGAACGTCCAGCGCAGGCTGGCCGCCACGAAGCGCGGTTCGCCGTAGTTGTTGTAGTCCAGATTGGCCCAGTAGGTCTTGTCCAGCGCGTTGCGCACGCTCAGCGTGGCCGTCCAGTTGTCGGTGATGCGATAGTTGGCGTTGAACTGCACCAGCGCATACGCCGGCTGGTTCACCGTGACCGTGCCGCCCAGCGGGTAGGGGATGTTGTAGCCCTGCACCTTGCTCTGCCACTGCACGCCGCCGCCCACGCTCAGGCGCGACAGCGCACCGCGCAGCTGCACCTGCGTGTTGAGCTGCAGCAGGTCTTCGGCCGGGTTGGCGTACAGCTGGTCGGTGGCCGCGCGGGTCACCTTGACGTGGGTGAAGCCGGCATTGACCGTCCAGCCCGGCAGGATCTCGCCGTTGATGTCCACTTCCCAGCCGCGCGCCTTGGTGCCGTTGACGCCGATGTAGGCCGAGCTGCCGTCGCTCAGCGAGCCGTCGGGCACGCTCATGTCGCGCATCGCGTAGTTGTCCTGCTTGGCCTCGAACACCGCCGCATTGGCGGTCAGGCGGCCGTCGAACCACTGGCTCTTGATGCCCGCTTCCAGGTTGGAGCCCTGCACTGGCGCCAGCAGGTTCTCGTTCTTGTCCTTGTAGTTCTGCGGGTTGAAGATTTCGGTGTAGCTGCCGTAGACCGAGAACTGCGGGGTGATGTCATACACCAGGCCCACGTACGGCGTCACCTCGTCCTTCACCTTGTAGGCACCGCTGGTGGCGGTGTACGCACCGGCCACGTTGTAGGCGCGGGTCAGCGTCTCCCAGCGGCTCAGGCGCGCGCCGGCGATCAGCGACAGCGGATCGGCCAGGCGCAGGCGGGTGGCCAGGTACACGCCGCTCTGCCGGGTGCGCGCCACGCGGCGGGCACCGGTACGCGTGTAGGTCACTTCGGAAATGTCGCCATCCCACGAACGGATGTTGGGGATGTAGTAGCAGCGCTCGGTGCCGCAGCGCGCCCAGTCGGCGGGGTAGTTCAGGGCGAGGGTGTGGGTGGTGCTTTCCAGGTCGGACCACTGCCCGCCCAGGGTCACGTCATGCTCGCGCCCGAACAGATCGAAGGTGCCGCTCAGGTAGGCATCCACGTTGCGCCGGGTGTCTTCCGAATCGCCGGCGGCCGTACGCAGGTAGATGCCTGCGCCGGTGGTCGGGTCCGGATAGCCGGTGCCGTACAGGCGCACGTTCTGCACGTTGCCACGGGTGTAGGCGGTGTTGACCTTGAGCAGCCAGTTCTCGCCGAAATGCTGTTCCAGGTTGGCGAACACGGTACTGGTTTCGCGCTGCCAGTAGCTCCACTTCGGGGCCACGTTGGTCGAGCGCGGCAGGTGCGCGAAGTTGCCCTGACTGTCGAAGAACGGCACGGTGCCCCAGGTCGAGCCGACCGGGTTGTTGTCCTGGGTCTGGTAGCCCACGGTCACGGTGGTGCTGTCGGTGAGGTCACCTTCGAGCACGGCCATGCCGGCCATCTTGTTTTCCTTGTAGCGGTCGTAATAGAAATCACGATCGGTATAGGCAGCCACCACGCGGCTGCGGAAGCGGCCGTCGGCGGTCAGCGGCGCGGTCACGTCCGCTTCCATGCGGCGATAGTCCCAGCTGCCGGCGCTGACCGAGAAGGATGCGTCGAACTCCTTGCCCGGGCGCTTGCGCAGCAGGTTGACCGTGGCCGAGGGCACGCCGGCGCCGCTGAGCAGGCCGTTGGCGCCGCGGATCACTTCCACGCTGTCGTAGAAGGCGGTGTCGTATTCCTGGTTGGTCGAGCCGCTGTAGGTGGGAATGCCATCCACCTGGAAGTCGGTGATGGCAAAGCCGCGCGCGTAGTACAGCGGGCGCTGGGTGTCGTAGAAGGACACGCTGACGCCGGTGACGTTGCGCATCACGTCGTTGAGGCTGAACAGCGATTCGTCCTGCAGCCGCTGCAGGCCGATCACGCTGGACGACTGCGGGGTTTCCTGCAGGCTGATGGGCAGGCGCGTGGTGCTGGACGGCGCGGCGCGCTCGCCCAGCACGCTGACCTTGTCCAGGGTTTTGGCATCGCTGGCGTCGGGAGCGGTGTCGGCCTGGGCCAGGGGCGAGGCCAGCGACAGCACGGAGAGCAGGGCCAGGCCCAGCGGGGCGCGGCGGAGGGGGCGGGGCGAAAGATCGCGGAGGGACATGCGCAGGTCTCGAATCGGTCTCGGGAGGGAAACAGCAGGCGGCAGGCACAGCACGCCGGGCGCGCGGGGCACCAGGCGGTAGATCCTTCTGGGGTGGGAGCCAGCGGGTGGCGCCGTTGCGGCCGTGGGGCGTGCAGCAGGCCCGGCGGCAGTCCATTGAGGCCGTCCAGGCCCGCGCCGGCAGCGCAGGGTGCGTAAATGTAAAGCGTTCTCATTCGCTTTACAAATACTGAATGCGGCCGGAGGCCCTCTGAGGGGAGCGTCGTGTTGCAAGAGCCGTCGCGGAGTGAGCACAACGCTACGCGGGTGGCCGGGTGTGCCAGGTGACGTTTGGATCGGCGTCTCCGATCGGGGCGGTCGCGAGCGTGAGGGCCCCGTAGTGGCCGGTAGGCCCCTGGTGCAAATGTCCCCCGGCCGCGGTCGCGGCCTCCTCCTTTATTTTGCCCAGGAGCCTACCGGCCACTACGGGGCTCGGCTTGCGGTGCGCAGGTGGACGCCACGCTTTTGGGAGGTGGTCGGCGGGTCGGGCGCTGAGCCCCGATGCGCTTGGAGGCGAAATAAAGGGGGAGGGGGCGGCCGCAGGCCGACGCCGGAGGACATTCGCCGGAAAGGGTATCGGGGCCCAGCGCCCGATCCGCCAACAACCGCGCCCGCAAAAATTCAAAGCACGCTTTTACTTACCCCGCTTAATCAGGGGCGAAGAACGCAAAAAAAATCCGGCCCACGATGGGGCCGGATCTGATTCACGCACGCGGCAGGCGTTACAGCGCCTGCAGCTCCTCGTTGGCGTTGCGGCTCTTCTGCTTCTGCGCCGGCGCGTTGGCCGGCGGCGGGGTCAGCATCACTGCCGGCGAGGTTACCACCGGCACGTCCAGGTAGGGCAGCTTCAGCGTGTCGCTGGTCTGGCGGCGGATCTCGTTGGTCAGCGCCGCACTCTCGTTGAGCTTGCGCCCATAGGACGGCACGATCTGCTGCAGGCGCGCTTCCCAGCCGGCGGCCATCTGCTGCGGGAAGGCCTTCTTCAGCAGGTCCAGCATAATCGGCGGCGAGGTCGACGCACCCGGCGAGGCACCCAGCAGCGCGGCCAGGGTGTGGTCCTTGTCGGTCACGATCTCGGTGCCGAACTGCAGCACCGGCCCCTTCTCCGGATCGCGCTTGATGATCTGCACGCGCTGGCCGGCGGTGACCAGCTTCCAGTCCTCGCGCTTGGCATTGGGGAAGTACTTCACCAGTTCGGCCTGGCGGTCGGCGTCGTTCAGGCGCGCCTGGCCCATCAGGTACTTCACCAGCTCCAGGTTTTCCGCGCCCACGTCCAGCATGCCGGCCACGTTGTTGTGGTTCACCGACGAATACAGGTCGAACCACGAACCGTGCTTGAGGAACTTGGTGCTGTACAGCGCGAACGGACCGAACAGCACCACCGGCTTGCCGTCCAGCTTGCGCGCATCCAGGTGCGGCACCGACATCGGCGGCGAGCCGGTCTCGGCCATGCCGTAGGCCTTCACCGTGTGGCGCCCGGCGATGGCCGGGTTCTGGAAGGCCAGGAACTGGCCACCCACCGGGAAGCCGGCGTAATTCTTCGCTTCGGGAATGCCCGACAGCTGCAGGAGCTTCAGCGCGGCACCGCCGGCACCGATGAACACGAAGCGCGACTTGATCGTGGACTCGGTGCCGGACGTGAGGTCCTTCACGGTCACGTTCCAGGTCTTGTCATCGTTCTGGCGCAGCGCGCCCACTTCGTGCTTCAGGTGCAGCTGGAAATTCGGGCTGCGCTGCAGGCCGGCGGTGAGCTGGCGGGTGATCACGCCGAAATTGACGTCAGTGCCCAGCGGCATCCAGGTGGCGGCCACCTTCTGCTTCGGGTCACGGCCTTCCATCAGCAGCGGCGCCCATTGCCTGATCTGCGCGGCGTCCTCGGAGTACTGCATGCCGTAGAACAGCGGGTTCTTTACCAGCGCCTGCTGGCGCTTGTGCAGGTAGGCGATGTTGTCGTCGCCCCAGACGAAGCTCATGTGCGGGGTCGGGTTGATGAAGTCCGACGGCTGGCTGAGCCGGCCGGCCTTCACCTGGTGCGACCAGAACTGGCGCGAGATCTCGAACTGCTCGGCGATGCCCACCGCGCGCTTGGTCTCGATGCTGCCGTCGGGCAGTTCCGGGGTGTAGTTCAGCTCGGCGAAGGCCGAATGGCCGGTGCCGGCGTTGTTCCAGCCGTCCGAGCTTTCCAGCGCCACGCCGTCCAGGCGTTCATACACCTGGATGTTCCAGTCCGGCTGCAGCTCCTGCAGGAACGTGGCCAGGGTGATGCTCATGATGCCGCCACCAACCAGCACGACGTCGACCGGCTTGTCGTTGCCGGCGGCCGGAACCGAGCGCTGGTGCAGCGGCCAGTACAGGAACACGGCTGCCACCAATAGCAGCAGCACGAACAGGCCGAGGACGACCTTCGCGAGTTTTTTCATGGGAATCTCAATGGGGGGAGGTATGGAAAGGATGCCGCCGATGGCGCGCAAGCCTGTGAAGAGGGGCTCAAAGCGGCTTCCTGATGCTGATTTTAGCCCTTTCCGGTACGGATTTGGTGCAACGCAGCATACGACGGGCTGCCGGTGGCAGGGAGTCTCCGGTTAAACTGACAAGGCTGAATACGTCGAAATAAAGATAGGTACGCAATGGCAAGGATGCTGGTCGTGGTCGGTGACCACCTCCATCTGGGCGGTACGGTAGTAGCCGGTTCCCCGTTCACGGATATCGACGGACGCGCCGTCGCCCGGGTCAACGACCCGGTGGTCTGCAAGGTGCATGGCCCCGGGGTGATCGCCAGCGGCGACGCCACCCTCATCATTGACGGCAACCCGGTGGCCCGCCACGGCGACAAGGCCAGCTGCGGCTGTACGCTGCTGGCCGGCCAGCAGGCGATGGTCAGCGTGGATGCCGGGGGCAGCGGGGGCAGCAAAGCCAGCGGCCTGAGCCGGGCGGCCGCCGTGCTGGGCGGCGTTGCCTCGGTGCTGGATGCGATGAAGGGCATCAAGGCCGGCCCCACGCCGTCGTATGTGCCTGACGGGACGCCTGCGCCGCAGTGCTGGGTGCGCGACCACGAGGCGCAGATAGCGGTCAATGCCGACGGCCGCTATTACGAGACCCTCGATCCGCACGGGACCAAGTACCCATGGGAGTTCCCCGTGTCCTACCATATCGCCGTGCCCGCCAAGAGCGGCGGTGACGTGGTGGTGTCGATCAAAGCCCGCGTAACACCGCTGGCCGGCGTAACCCCGGGGGATGTGGCCACCGCCAAGCTGCGCATGATGGAAGGCGTGGACGAGCACTGGAACGGCAGGTTCACCCTGACCGTGAACGACCCGTTGTGCGGCACGCGCAGCTTCCCGATCCGCTATGAGATCCAGTGGGTGGACGCCGGCCAGGACTACACACTGCTGCTGCACAAGGACTACGATCGCGAGATGGTGGATCCGCCCAACGTGTACATCTCCACCACCACCGACAAGTGGACCTACGCACACGAATTCGCGCATACCCTCGGTCTTCCCGACGAATATTCCGAGAACGAAGACGATGCATCGGACACGGTGCGCTACGCCCGCCCGGACGGCAGCTTCGACCCGGCCACGGTCGAAGCGCAGTCCTTCCGCGAAAGCACCGACCCGCTGTCCACCATCATGTCCACCTACCAGAGCACGGGCACCCACCCGCGCTTTGCCTGGAATATCGGCATGGAGGTCCAGCAATTGCTGAGCCGAGAGATCGGCCGGGAGATAACATGCACCGTTTCCTGATTCCGCTGATTGCCCTGTTTGCCGCCTCACCCACGTTTGCCCAGACCCCGGAACCCGCCTCCATGATCGAACTCCACGCCCGCTGCATCGACGATGCCCAGTGCCGTTTCCTTGGGGATGACGTGCGTGTCGAACTGGAGCTGCGCAACATTGGCCGCAACAACGTGTCGCTGCCGGTGGCCTTCCTGCGCAAGCGCGGCCCGGCCGTGCGCCTGGTGGACCGCCATTCGGGCAAGGAAAAGCAGCTGCGGCGCAATCCTGTCGACGGCCTGATGCTCAAGGACCTGGAGACGCTGGCCCCGGGCCAGTCGGTGCGCTTCACCTGGCCGATCACCCCGAAGGAAATCACTGACTTCGCACTGCGCCCGATCGATCTGGACGCGGTGTTCGGTTTGAACATCACGCCCGAGCGCAAGGGCGCAGATGCCACCATCATCCGCGCCAAGCTGCACATCGTGGACGGCCGGGTGGGCGAGGGCGCGCGCTGAGGCGCGCTGTTCCCGGCGACATGGCAGCGCTGCCAGGTACATTCACTGCCGCAGTCGGCCGGCCCCGTAGGAATCGGGTGCTGGACAAGCGATATCCCATGCGCTGGTGCAGGGCGCTGTTCCTGCTGGGCTTGGTGTTTCTACCTCGCCTATCGGTATCGGCAAGCTCGGCCGAAGCGTCCGTTGAACTGCATGCGCGCTGCCTGGATGCCCGCTGCCGCTTCTCCGACCGCAGGCTCGATGTCGAACTGGAGATACGCAATACGGGATCAGAACCGGTCGTCCTGCCCTTGGAGTACTACCAACGCCGTGGACCGACAATCACCTTTGTGGACAACCACTCTGGAAAGCGCATTCGGAATCAGATGGGACCTCCCAATTCCCGGCTTCTTGATCACCTGCAGGTGATCGAACCTGCGCAATCCCGACGGTTGCGCTGGATATTGATGCAGCATGACATCGGCCAGCAACCCGGTCAGCCGGCCGACGTCACGGTGGAATTCGGGTACAGCGTGCAACCATGGCGAGGCGCAGAGGCTCGGATGATTCGTGCCACGCTCCGGGTCGGCGCAGACCCGGGTGCCGATTAGTCGCAGTCTGTTCCCACGCCGTATCCACGCTTCCTCCAGGTGCGCTCAATCGCTCCCCAGCGTGAAGTACTCCGCCGCGAAATACCCGCACTGGTAGCCGAGCGCCGCCAGCGCCAGCCACAGGTGGCCCCGGCGGGTTTTCATCGTGATGCCCAACGCGGCAATGGCCAGCATCAGCACGGTATGCACCCAGTACGCCTGGCCCAGCATCTGCCAGCGGCTGTGGCCTTTGATCGCGGTATCCACCAGGTCCAGCACCGTGATCAGCGCCAGCACCCCGAAGAACCCGCCACGCCGCTGCAGCAGGTAGTTTTCCAGGCTGCCGAACTCGCGCACGTCGTCCGGGAACAGCAGGGTGCACAGCATGAACCACGACGCGCAGTAGCCGATCACGAACAGGTAGGTCCCGACATTCCAGTGCCGCACTTCGCCCAGGCGGAACTCCCACCACCAGCAGGTCACCACCGACACCAGCGCCCACACCACCCAGCACAGGTGGATCCACGACCAGCCGCGTCGTTTCGGGTGCTCGATGATCGAGGCCAGCCCGCGCAGCAGGGTGGTGATGCTCAGGCCGAGGATGATGCTGAGCACCACCCGGATATGCAGGTAGACCGGATCGCTGTCCATTGAGGCCCCCGTGGCTGGATTGGGCTGATGCTGCGCTGGACGGGGTTGTGGGGTCGTGTAGGGTTTGGGGGCGGCCTTGGTAAGGCAGCCGACCAACGGTCGGCTCTACCGCGGTGTGGACGGTTGATTTGTGCAGCCGACCAGCGGTCGGCGTTACGGGCTGGCGGTTATCGCTTCTTTCTAACCAGCGCCGCCGAGGCGGCCAGCACGGCCCGGGTGAGCAGGGCCATCGTCTGCACATCGCCCTTCCAGTGCTGCCAGTACAGCGGCACGTCCTCCCACGCGCGCTGCTTCATGTAGACCAGCCGGCCGGCCTCCAGGTGGCGCTTGACCAGCGGCAGCGGGTTCATGGTCCAGCCCAGCCCGCCCAGGTTGGCCTGCACGAAGGCGCGGGTGGAGGGAATCCACCAGGTCGGTGCGGTCAGCGACAGGTCCTCGCCGGCCAGACGCCTGGCGAACCGCGCCTGCAGGTCGTCCTTGCGGTTGAACACCAGCACCGGGGCCTGCGCCAGCGACTGCGCGTTGACCCCCTTGGAGAAGTATTTTTCATGGAATGCCGGGGTACAAGTGGCGGCATAGCGGATGCTGCCCAGCGCATGGATCTGGCAGCCCTGCACCGGCTCATCCAGCGTGGTCACCGCGCCCAACACCGCGCCCTGGCGCAGCAGCGCCACGGTGTGGTCCTGGTCTTCCAGGCGCAGGTCCAGGGTGGTCCCGGTCTGCGAGGCGAAGCTGCGGGCCGCCTCGGGGAACCAGGTTTCCAGGCTGTCGTGGTTCACCGCCACCGGGATGCTGGCGTGCGGCAGGTCTTCGTCGGCCAGGCCCATCCGGTGCAGGGCATCGTGCTCCAACAGGGCAGTCTGTTCGGCCAGCTGCACCAGCACCTGGCCCTCGGGGGTGGCCACGGCGGGGGAGGAGCGCTTGACCAGCAGCCGTCCCACCCGGTCTTCCAGCGCCTTGATCCGCTGCGACACCGCCGAGGAGGTGACATTGAGCGACTGCGCGGCACGCTCGAAACTGCCCTCGCGGACCACGGCGGCAAGGGCGCGAAGCTGGGCGTGGTCGATCCGCATGGTCTTAAGCCGGGCTAATGGTGGTTAAGCAAGTTTAGCTCTACTTTTCCATGTTGCGGCGCGACAATATGCGCCATCCGGTGCTGTACGCCTTGGCGAGGCACCGCCCCATACGCAAGACAAGGCGGTATTCCATGTTCTCCTTCATCTCCGGCGGCCCCGGTCTGGCCGCGTGGTTCAGTGGTGCGGCAACCGGCATCGGCCTGTTCGCGGTGGTCGGTGCACAGAGCGCCTTCATCCTGCGCCAAGGCATCCTGCGTAAGCACATCGTGCCGGTCGTGGCGACTTGTGCGGCCATCGATGGCATCTTCATCTTCGCCAGCGTGGCCGGCCTGCGCACCCTGACCCAGGCGCTGCCGTGGCTGACCACCGTGGTGCTGTGGGGCGGCGTGGCCTTCCTGGCGTGGTACGCCTGGCAGTCGGCGCGGCGTGCGCTGGCCGGTGGCGGCGGCATGCACGTGGACGACGGCGACAGCACCTCGCGCCGCGCGGTACTGATGTCGGCGGTCGGCTTCTCGCTGATCAACCCGCATTTCTGGCTCGACATGATGGTCATCGGCGGCATCGCGGAGAACTTCGGCAATGCGCGCATGGCCTTCGCGGCCGGCGTGTTCACCGCCAGCTGCCTGTGGCTGACCGCCCAGGGCCTCGGCGCGCGCCTGTTGGCCCCGCTGTTCACCAAGCCGAAGACCTGGCGCATCCTCGACGGCACCATCGCAGTGATCCTGTCGATCCTCGCCTTGACCCTCGCGTTCCGCGGCATGCATTGAACTCTCTCCTCAGTGCATTCCTGGAATGGCACCGCTTGCGGTGCCATTTTTTTTGCTTCTTCGTCCATATGCGGGGCAAGCAAATATGTACCTTGACGCTTTCCAAGCGCAGCCGTCGGCGGCTCGGGCGCTGGGCCCCCATGCCCTTTCCGGCGAATGTCCTCCGGCGCCGGCCTGCGGCCGCCACCTCCTCCTTTATTTCGCCTCCAAGGGCAAGGGGGCCCAGCGCCCGATCCACCGCCCAGCGTCAAAAAAGCGTGGCGTCCACCGGCACACCGCAAGCCGTGCCCCGTAGCAGCCGGTAGGCTCCTGGGCAAAATAAAGGAGGAGGCCGCCCCGCGGCCGGGGGACATTTGCGGCAGGGGCCTACCGGCTGCTACGGGGCCCTCACGCGCGCGACCGGCCTGACCGGAGACGCCAGCCGATCCAATCTGCGCCTGCACAAGCGTCCCCCGCGTAGCGTCGTGCTCACTCTGCGACGACCCTTTCAACAAGTCGTTCCCCTCAGATGGGAGAAGAACAGTTTTTTGGTGCTTCGCCAAGGGGCGAGGTGCCATCTTCCAAGGGCAAAACCGACACCGCCTGCCGGCAGTGACGCCCACTGGCACCCATGCGCGGCTTGCGCCTAGAATCGGCCACCCGGACAAGGTGTCCGGATGTTCAGGGGATAAGGATGCGCATGACGAAGTGGGCGGCGTTGATTGCCATGGGGATGCTGGCCGGGCAGGCCAGCGCAGTGGATCTGGAGCGCTACCTCAAGCGTGACCAGTTCACCGATATCAAGATCTCGCCCGATGGCGAGTACTACGCGGCCACGGTGCCGATGGAAGACCGCACCGCACTGGCGATCCTGCGCCGTACCGACGGCAAGATCGTCGGCTCGTTCGTGCCGCCGCCGAAGAACCATGCCACCCGGTTCGACTGGGTCAACCGCGAGCGCGTACTGATCGGCCTGGCCGAGAAAATCGGCTCGCTGGACGAACCGCGCCTCACTGGCGAGTTGTATGCCATGAATGCCGACGGTGGCCGTGGCGAACTGCTGGTCGGCTATCGCGTGGAAGGCAACGGCCCCGGCACACGCATCCAGCCCAAGAAGGTCGAGACCGTAGCCGCCTTCATGTTCGATGAGCTGGCCAATGACGACCGCAACGTATTGGTCTCCATCTGGCCGTTCTCCGAGGACCCCTTCACCCGCGTTGATCGCCTCGACGTGCAGAGCGGGCGTCGCACCACCATCGCCCGCTCGCCGGTGCGCCGCGCCGACTTCACCAGCGACAACGCCGGCCAGGTCCGGTTCGCCCACGGCGCCGGTGCCGACAACGTCAACAAGCTGTACTACCGCGAAGCCAGTGGCGACACCTGGAAGCTGGTCAACGACGAAGCGGTCAACGACCGGATCGAACAGGCGATCGGCTTCTCCGCCGACAACAGCTTGGCCTATTTCACCAGCGAACAGGACAAGGGCCCCGACGTGATCGTGTCGTGGGACCCGGCCACCGGCAAGCGCGCCCCGCTGCTGCGCGACCCGCAGGTGGACCCGAGCCGGATCATCCGCCGCCCCGGCACCTCGATTCCGGTGGGCGCGCTGTACCTGGGCGACAAGCCGCGCACCCGCTTCTTCGACGAAACCTCGGCCGACGCGCGCCTGTACCGCAGCCTGGAGGCCGCGTTCGGTGGCGATGCCATCTACATCACCTCCAGCACCCGCGACGGCAAGCAGCTGCTGGTCGAAGCATGGTCCGGGCAGAACCCCGGCGACTTCTACATCTTCAATACCGAGGCCAAGAAGGCCGAGCACCTGATCAGCCGCAGCAGCTGGGTCGATGCCGCGACGTCGGCCAAGGTCACCCCGGTGGCATTGAAGGCGCGCGACGGACTGGACATCAACGGGTTCCTCACCGTGCCCGCGGGCAAGACCGGCGCCAAGCTGCCGATGGTGGTGCTGCCGCATGGCGGCCCGTTCGGCATCTTCGATGACGGCAGCTACGACATCGAACCGCAGCTGCTGGCCGCGGCCGGTTATGCGGTGCTGCAGGTCAACTTCCGCGGCTCGGGCAACTTCGGGCGTGCCTATCGCTCGGCCGGTGCGCGCCAATGGGGCGGTGCCATGCAGGACGACCTCACCGATGCCACCCGCTGGGCGATTGACCAGGGCCACGCCGATCCCGCGCGCATCTGCATCTATGGCGCCAGTTACGGCGGTTACGCCGCGTTGATGGGGGCGGCCAAGGAGCCGTCGCTGTACAAGTGCGCGGCCGGCTATGTGGGCGTGTACGACCTGCCGATGATGTTCACCACGGGCGACATCCAGAGCCGGGGCTCGGGCGAAACCTACCTCAAGGAATGGCTGGGCAACCCGCAGCAGCTGGGCGCGATGTCGCCGGTCAACCTGGCCGCGCAGATCAAGGTGCCGGTGTTCCTGGCCGCCGGTGGCGAAGACAAGCGCGCACCGATCCAGCACACCAAGCGAATGGAAGCGGCGTTGAACAAAGCCGGTGTGCCAGTGGAAACGCTGTACTACTCGACCGAGGGTCACGGCTTCTACACCGACCCGCACCGCCGCGAGTACTACACAAAGCTGCTGGCGTTCCTGGCCAAAAACCTGGGCGGTGAAACCGCTGCGGCCGGTAAGCCCGCGCAACCCTGATCGCATCGTTCGGCTGAAAACAACAACGGCACCGTGAGGTGCCGTTGTTGTGTGTGGGCCAGGTGTACGCGGCTTACTTCACCCTGTGCATCATCTTCTTCAGCAGCGGCGAGCAGGCCAGGGCCACGGCGGCGCAGCCCAGGCCGATCCACATCAGCAGCCAGAACAGGTGTTCGTAGCTGGCGGCGGCGCTGGCGATGTTCATGGTTTCGCCTTCCGGCACTTCGATCGCGGCCAGCTTGCCGAACAGTGCGGCCAGCGTTTCGGAGAACGCGGTGGCCAGGAACCAGGTGCCCATCATCAGGCTGACCACGCGCGGCGCGGCCAGCTGGGTCACCGCCGACAGGCCCACCGGCGACAGGCACATCTCGCCGATCTCCAGGATCAGGTAGGCGAGTACCAGCCACCACACGCTGGCCATCTGCCCGGTCGCGCCCACCTGCTGCGCTGCCAGTGCCAGCGGCACGAACGACAGCGCGGCGAAGATCAGCCCGAACGAGGATTTCACCGGCTTGGACGGGTCCAAGCGGCGGCGGTCCAGCCACGCCCATAGCATCGCAAACAGCGGCGCGAGTACGACCAGGAACAGGCCGCCGAGGTAGGTCAGCGAGCCGGCGGTCTGCGGGATCACCAGGCAGTCGCGGATCAGCATCACCAGCATCGCGGCCACAATGGCGATGAACAGGTTGCGGGGCGCGGACGAACCCGGGTTTCGCTCCGACAGGCGCGCGGCCACCACGAAGCCCAGCGGTGCCAACAGCAGCGAGGCGATCGACCACGGCAGCGGCGTGCCGCCCTGGATCACCAGGGATGGCACCAGGTCCTTGGCCAGCAGCCGGTCGGTGAAGGTCACCCACGAGCCGTAGGTCTGCTCGTACAGGGTGAAGAACACCAGCGCCATGAAGATCAGCGCCATCAGCGCGATCATCTGCTGGCGCTGCACCGGCGTGCAGCGGGTGCCGGTGAACCAGGCGAACCACACCAGCACGCCACCCAGCACCACGATCATCAGCATCAGCGCCAGACTGATTTCACCGCCGAGTGCGAAGGCGCCATTGGCGGCCGCCCACATCAGCGCGGCGACCGGAATCACGCCCAGCACGGCCACCGCATAGATCAGCCATTCGCGGCGGATGCCCAGCACGCGTTGGCGCAGGGCGGGCACGTCGGTAGGCTCGGCGTGGCCCTGCAGGTACTTCTGGCCCCACAGGAACATGCCCAGGCCGATCACCATGCCGATCCCGGCGGCACCGAAGCCGTACTTCCAGCCGTACGCCTCGCCGAGGAAGCCGCATACCAGCGAGGCAAAGAGTGCGCCCAGGTTGATGCCGGCGTAGAACAGCGAGAAGCCCGAATCGCGGCGCGGATCGTTTTCCGGATACAGCTTGCCGACGATGGTGGAGATGTTGGGCTTGAGGAAGCCCACACCCATGATGATCAGCGCCAGCGACAGGTAAGTGATGCCCAGCGCGGCGTCATCGCGGACCACCGCGCCATCGACGCGGACGGCGGCATGCCCTTCGAAGGCCATGCCCAGGTGCCCCAGCACCAGCAGCACGCCGCCGAACACCACCGCCTTGCGCATGCCCAGCCAGCGGTCGGCGAGCAGGCCGCCGTACACTGGAATGCAGTACACCAGCCCGCCATACGCCCCCAGCAGGTCCAGCCCGGCCTTGTCGCCGAACAGGTGGTACTTGGTGAGGTACAGCAGCAGCAGCGCCTTCATGCCGTAGAACGAGAACCGCTCCCACATCTCGGTGAAGAAGCAGACGTAGACGCCCTTGGGATGGCCCAGGAAGTCGTCGGTAGCGGTGGACGTGGCGGAGGCGGGCAGGGCGGCTGCGGTCATCGAGGGATCGGGCAGGGCGGACAAGGGGGCGAGTATAGGCCCGGGGCGCAGGGTCAGCCGTGCCGCGTCTGGCCGCTCCGCCGTCGTGGTGTCGGCCGCTCCGCTGTCGTGGTGTCAGCCGCTCCGCTGTCGTGGTGTCAGCCGCGCCGCTGTCGTAGTGCCGGCCGCTGGCCGGCAGCCTCACCATCCCGGCATCGCGCGCTTACAGATAGCGAAGCCAGGCCAGATCCCGCCGCCGCGCCTTGAATCGCGCGAATGCCCTGGTCGGCCAGTACAGCGCCAGTGCCAACAGCGCGGTGATCACCCACAGGCTCGCCACGTGGTCCACGGCGAAATACGCGCCGTGGGTGTGCCCCCAGCGTGCCTCGGCCAGTACGTACAGCAGCTTCAGCACGTACAGGTGCAGCAGGTAGAAGAACATCGGTGCCGCGCCGATGTCGGCCAGCGGCGCCAGCGCCCGGGCCACGCGCGACTGCTCGTACAGGCGCAGCAACAGCAGGCCGATGCCCAGGGTCAGCAGCAGGAACAGCAGCGAAGGCGGGTACTTGGTGACATTGAAGACGCTCATCAGCGTGCTGCCCAGCGTGGCGAAGGACTGCCACGGGCTGTCGCCGTAGAGGTTCACCGCCCGCAGGATGGCGAACGCCAGCAGCGCACCGGCGCCGGCCATCCACAGGCGGCGCTGGCGCAGGAGGGCATCGCCGCCGCGCGCGAACCACGGGCCGATCACCCAGCCCAGCGCAATCACGCCGATCCACGGCAGCACCGGGTAGGAGGTGCGCAGGCGCAGCCCGTCGGTCACGGCGATCCAGTCGCGCTGGTGCAGCACCTTCCACAGCACGGCCAGCGCCCCGTCGCCCTGCACGCGGACGCCATCGAGCAGGTTGTGCTCGGCAATCACGGCCAGCGCCAGCATCGCCAGCAGCCCGCGTGGCAGCCACAGCAGCCCGGCCAGCGCGATCATGCTGACGCCGATCGCCCAGATCACCTGCAGGTACATCACACTGGGCGGGAACTGCAGCGTCCACGCGACATTGACCACCAGCAGCTCCAGCACCACCAGGAACAGGCCGCGCTTGAGCAGGAAGGCCGACGCGGCCCGGCGCCCATCCGGCTTGCCACTGGCGTACAACCACGCCGACAGGCCGGTCAGCAGCACGAACACCGGCGCACACAGATGCGCCAGCAACCGGCTGACAAACAGCGCCGGCTCGACCTGGTCCACCGCCATCGGGTCGCCGACCTGCTGGTGCATATGGAAGGTTTCGCGCACGTGGTCGAGCAGCATCAGCACGATGACGGTGCCACGCAGCTGGTCGATGGAGGTCAGGCGGGAGGTGGGGGGATACGTCACAGCAGCGCCAGTTGCTTGGTGCGATAGGATATAACATAACTAAAGTGGGCGGGCCCGGCCTTGTATGTTGCCGAGTCCGGCGTGTCGCGGCTGCGGCGGCACGCGTAGGTCAACGGGGGCCTCGATCGGGTGGTGCAAGGTTGCCGGCCAGCGGCCGGCGCTACTGGACTTGCCCGTACATGAACGCTAGCGTGGCAGGGATTTTTTGCCAGCAGGGGCTTCCATGAACAACGACGCTGCGCCACGCCAGCTCACTTTCCGCGCGGTGGTGCTTGCCATCGTGCTGGCGGTGGTGCTGTCGGCCGCCAACGCCTACCTCGGTCTGTTCGCAGGCTTGACCATCGCCACCGCGATTCCCGCGGCCGTCATCTCCATGGGCGTGCTGCGCCTGCTCGGCGGTGGCACCATCCTTGAAAACAACATCGTCCAGACCGGCGCCTCGGCCGGTTCGTCGATCGCCGCCGGTGTCATCTTCACCATCCCCGCGCTGGTGATCATGGGCTACTGGCCGGACTTCAAGTACTGGTGGGTGCTGGGCATCGCCGGCCTGGGTGGCCTGCTGGGCGTGCTGTTCTCGGTGCCGCTGCGGCGTTCGATGATCGTCGAAGACCCGCTGCCGTTCCCGGAAGGCAAGGCCGCCGCCGAAGTGCTCAAGGCCGGTGAAAACCCCGGCCCGGGCCTGAAGATCCTGGCCGTGTCGGCCGTGATCGGTGCGTTCGTCAAGGTCGCTGCCGCCAGCGGCATGCGCCTGATTCCCGATGCCTGGGCGCAGTCGGCCTACATCGGCAGTTCCAAGATCACCGCCTTCATCGGCACCAACCTGTCGCCGGCGCTGCTGGGCGTGGGCTACATCGTCGGCCTCAATGTCGGCATCGTGGTGGTGTCCGGCTCGATCCTCTCCTGGCACATCGCCATCCCGCTGTACCAGGCGTTCTTCGTCAACAGCGACCCGGCCCTGGCCGCCTCCATCGCCACTGCGTCGTCCACCGACGCGGCGTTTGCGATCTGGAGCGCCAAGATCCGCTACCTCGGTGTGGGCGCCATGCTGATCGGCGGCGTGTGGACCCTGATCTCGCTGCGCAAGTCGCTGTTCAACGGGGTCAAGAGCGGCTTTGCCGCTGCGCGCAAGAGTGGCGGTCCGGCCCTGGCCGAGACCGAGCGCGACCTGCCCATGAAGTGGATGCTGGTGGCGCTGGTGGTGTTCACCCTGCCGCTGCTGGCGCTGTACCAGGCCATTGTGGGCCAGTGGCACGTGTCGATCCCGATGACCATCATCATGATCGTCGCCGGCTTCCTGTTCGTTTCGGTGTCGGCCTACCTGGCTGGCCTGATCGGCTCGTCCAACAACCCGGTCTCGGGCATCACCATCTCCACCATCCTGTTCGCCTCGGCCGTGCTGGTGCTGCTGCTGGGCAAGAGCGGCCTGACCCCGGTCGGCGTGGGCGGTGCCCCGCTGGGTGCGGTGGCGGCCATCATGATCGGCGCGGTGGTGTGCTGCGCCGCCGCGGTCGGGGGTGACAACCTGCAGGACCTCAAGGCCGGCTACATCGTTGGCGCAACCCCGTGGAAGCAGCAGTTGATGCTGGGCATCGGCGCGTTCTCCTGCGCGCTGATCATGGCCCCGGTGCTGAACCTGCTGGCCACCGCCTACGGCATCGGTGCGCCCACCGCCGCCCATCCCAACGCCCTGGCGGCGCCGCAGGCCAACCTGATGGCCTCGGTGGCCAAGGGTCTGTTCGGTGGCCAGCTGCCGTGGACCTTCATCGCCATCGGTGCGGGCATCGGTGCGGTCATCATCGCCTTCGATGGCTGGCTGAAGTCGCGCGGGTCCCGTTTCCGCGTGCCGGTGCTGGCCGCGGCAATCGGCATCTACCTGCCGCTGGAGCTGATGGTGCCGATCTTCCTGGGCGGCCTGATCTCCTACCTGGTCGAGCGCTTCCACAAGGTGCGTGCCGAGGACGAAGAGGGCCGCGACCGCGTGCACAAGCCGGGCGTGCTGTTCGCTGCCGGCCTGATCACCGGTGAAGCGCTGATGGGTATCGCCATTGCGATCCCGATCGTGCTCAGCGGCCGCGCCGATGTGCTGGCCCTGCCGTTCGCCCTGCCGGGTGCCGACTGGATCGGCCTGGCCGTGCTGTTCCTGGTGGGCTGGCTGATCTACCGCACCGGCAAGCGGTCCGGCGGCAAGGTCTGACCGACCCGGTGTGACACCCGACAAACCCCGCCCCGGCGGGGTTTGTCGTTTCCGGGCAACGCCATGACCGATGGCCTTTGCCACGGCCACCCCCGCGGCCCTACCATCGGCGTTTTGCCGTTGCGCGGAGAACCCGATGAAACTTCGTTACGCCCTGCTGCCGTTGTGCCTGCTGACCGCGCTGCCGTCGCTGGCCGCCACGCGTGGCCTGGATGTGCGCGACATGATCGCGCTGGATCGGGTCTCCAGCCCGCTGCTCACCGCCGACGGTGGCAACGTGGTGTTCGCCAAGCGCGTGGTCGGCGCCGACAGCAAGGCCAGCACCGGCCTGTTCATCCGCAACCTGCGCACCCGCGACGCCGCCCCGCCCAAGCCGCTCACCCCGGCCGGCTGGAACGTCAACTCGGCCGCGCTGTCGGCCGACGGCCAGAGCGTGTACTTCCTGAGCGCCAAGGGCGGCAGCCAGCAGCTGTACGTGCAGCCGGTCAGCGGCGGCACCCCGCGCCAGCTGACCGATTTCCCGGTCGACGTGGACGGCTTCCACATCTCCCCGCAGGGCGACCGCGTGGTGTTCAGCGCCGGCGTGTTCCAGGCGTGTGGTTCGGACCTGGCCTGCACCAGCAAGAAGCTGGACGCGCACAAGGCGCGCAAGAGCACCGGCGAAGTATTCGATACCCTGTTCGTGCGCCATTGGGACACCTGGAACGATGGCCGCCGCAACACCCTGTTCGTGGCCCCGCTGCCGGCGGCCAAGGGCGCGGCGGTGAAGGGCGCTTCGGCAATCAGCGCCACTCTGGATGGCGATGCGCCGTCCAAGCCGTTCGGCGGCAATGACGACTTCGCCTGGGCACCGGACGGCAAGACCGTGGTGGCGTCCATCCGCGTCGCCGGCAAGCAGGAACCGTGGTCGACCAACTTCGACCTGTACCAGCTGGACGTGGAGGGCAAGCAGGCGCCGGTCAACCTGACCGCCGCCAACCCGGCCTGGGATGCCGGCCCGGTGTTCAGCGCCGACGGCAAGACCCTGTACTACCGCGCCATGAAGCGCCCGGGCTTCGAAGCTGACCGCTTCGGCGTGATGGCGCTGGACCTGGCCACCGGCAAGGCCCGCGAAATCGCCCCGACGTGGGACCGCTCCGCCGGCGAGATCGTGCTGAGCGCCGACGGCCGCAGCTTCTACACCGCCGCCGATGACCTGGGCGAGCACCGCCTGTTCAACATCGACATCGCCAGTGGCAAGGCCACCGTCGTCGCCGAGGGCGGCAGCATCGGCTCGCCGGTGATCGCCGGCACCACCCTGGCGTACACGAAGAACAGCCTCAAGAGCGGTGACCAGATCGTGGTGGCCAGCGCCGACGGCAGCAGCCCGCGCGAGATCACCCCGAGCGCATCGCAGATGCTGCCGGACGTGGCGTTCGGCGACTACGAGCAGTTCCAGTTCAAGGGCTGGAACAACGAGACCGTGCACGGTTACGTGGTCAAGCCGTACAACTACCAGGAAGGCAAGACCTACCCGGTGGCCTTCCTGATCCATGGCGGCCCGCAGGGCAGCTTCGGCAACGGCTGGAGCTACCGCTGGAACCCGCAGGCCTATGCGGGCCAGGGCTACGCGGTGGTGATGATCGACTTCCACGGCTCCACCGGCTACGGCCAGGCGTTCACCGACGCGATCAGCCAGCACTGGGGCGACCGCCCGCTGGAAGACCTGCAGAAGGGCTGGGCCGCGGCGCAGAAGCAGTACGCCTTCCTCAACGGCGACAAGGCCTGTGCGCTCGGCGCCAGCTACGGCGGCTTCATGGTCAACTGGATCGCCGGCAACTGGAACGCGCCGTGGAAGTGCCTGGTCAACCATGACGGTGTGTTCGACCAGCGCATGATGGGCTACGCCACCGAAGAGCTGTGGTTCACCGAGTGGGAGCAGGGCGGCACGCCGTACCAGAAGGCGGCCAACTACGAGAAGTTCAACCCGGTCAACCACGTGTCCGACTGGAAGAAGCCGATCCTGATCATCCACGGCCAGCTCGATTACCGCATCCCGGTCGAACAGGGCCTGGCCGCGTTCACCGCAGCGCAGCGCCAGGGCATCGAGTCCAAGTTCCTGTACTTCCCGGATGAGAACCACTGGGTGCTCAAGCCGCAGAACAGCGTGCAGTGGCACGACACCGTCAACGGCTGGTTGAAGCAGCACATCGGCGAATAAGCCGGATGGACGCGCCGCCCCTTGGGGCGGCGCTTCTTCATGGCACCGGGTCTCGTTGGCCGTGGTATCACCGGTGATCGGCTGCGGTGTAACCGGCCATCGTCGGCGGTGTAACCGGTCATCGTCGGCGGTATTACCGGTAGAGCCGACCGTTGGTCGGCTGCCGTAAAAATGCAGCCGACCAACGGTCGGCTCTACCGGTGATTGTTTTCCCGAAACGTGTGGAATCGCACGCCCCTCCTCCAGGTACTCCACACCCGTGAAAGCTCCCGCCCTGATCCAGAACGACATCGTCGTCTTCGGCCTGATCGCCGCCACCCTCGGGGCCGTGTTCTGGACCGCCTCGCGCGAGCAGGGGCTGTGGAAGCGCTTCTACACGGTCGTGCCGGCGCTGCTGCTGTGTTACCTGATCCCGGGCATCTACAACACGTTCGGGCTGATCGACGGCCAGAACACGCACCTGTACAACCCCATCGCCCGCGACATCCTGTTGCCCGCGGCGCTGGTGCTGCTCACCCTGGCGGTGGACATCAAGGGCGTCCTGCGGCTCGGTCCAAAGCTGATCGTGATGTACCTGGGCGCGTCCTTCAGCATCATGCTGGGCGCGGTGGTGGCGTTCCAGCTGATGAAGTGGCTGCACCCGGACACGGTGGCCGGCGACACATGGGCTGGCATGGCGGCGCTGGCCGGCAGCTGGATCGGGGGCGGCGCGAACATGCTGGCGATGCGCGAGGTGTTCGACGTCAACGCCACCACGTTCGGCCAGTTCGCGGTGGTGGACGTGGGCGTGGGCTATGTGTGGATGGCGGCGCTGATCTTCCTGGCCGGGCGGTCGGCGAAAATCGATGCGCGTAGCGGGGCCGATACGTCGGGCATCGACGAACTCAAGCTGCGTATCGAGAAATTCCGCAGCGAGCATGAGCGGGTGGCGAGCCTGACCGACCTGATGCTGATCGTGGCGGTGGCGTTCGGGACGGTAGGGCTGTCGCACGCGATCGCCGGGCCGCTGTCGGCGTGGTTCAAGGGCCACGTGTCCTGGGCGTCGCAGTTCAGCCTTGACGCGCCGTTCGTATGGGTGGTGGTGATTTCCACGACCTGCGGGTTGGCGTTGAGTTTCACCCGCGCACGCAACCTGGAAGGGGCGGGGGCATCGAAGCTGGGTTCGCTGCTGCTGTACTTCCTGATTGCCTGCATCGGGATGCAGATGGATCTGCTGGCGCTGCTGGACCGGCCGTGGCTGTTCCTGCTGGGCATCATCTGGATCGCGGTGCACATCGTGCTGCTGTGGGCGTTGGCGCGGGTGCTGAAGGTGCCGTTCTTCTATTTCGCCATTGGTTCGCAATCCAACATCGGCGGGCCGGCCTCCGCGCCCGTGGTGGCGGCGGCGTTCCACCCCTCGCTGGCGCCCGTCGGCGTGCTGCTCGGCACGATGGGCTACGCGACGGGCACGTATCTGGCCTACATCGTGGGTATCACCCTGCGCGCGATGGCCGGGTAGAGCCGACCGTTGGTCGGCTGTCGTGCGCTGTGACGCCACGTCAAGAGCAGCCGACCAACGGTCGGCTCTACGGCAGAAGCAACCCGCCTTCGATCAACCAGGCAAGTGCATCTTCACCGTCCTGCGCGAACCGCGCCGAGTGAAAAGAAGGCCGCCGCGAGGGACGATGGGGTATGCCACTGGGACGTATCTGGCGTACATCGTGGGAATTACGTTGCGGGCCATGGCCGGGTAGAGCCGACCGTTGGTCGGC
>Ga0308165_1000412_pt1 | contig 83520 bp, 77 predicted proteins | sample PhyWR2_FD_201032 | JGI IMG/M metagenome (GOLD analysis project Ga0308165, IMG submission 201032) | Phyllosphere microbial communities from UC Gill Tract Community Farm, Albany, California, United States - DLSLW.R2 | ecosystem: Host-associated > Plants > Phyllosphere > Unclassified | place: USA... | reverse complement strand
ACGTCGCCGCCGCCCATGCGGGCCGCCACGGTGATTTCCTTGATGAGGCGGGTCCAGATCTTGCCGCGCTTTTCGTCCTGACGGCCTTTACGATGCTGAATATTGGCCCATTTGCTGTGTCCAGCCATGATGAATCTTTCCTGCCTTGATGGAACGCGCTTCGTCCGGACGGGCGCCAAATCCGGCAGATTTTGCCTGAACTTTGCGCGAATATCGCGAATTGACGAAGGGGGTTCTAGTTATAATCGACCGAGGATTTTACCATATCGCCTGACCTCCAAGCCCATCACCGGCCCTTCCTCTTATTGATTTTCTATCATGATCAAGCCCCTTTCCATCGCCCAAAATCAGATCCAAGGCCAGGTTCAGCAACTGGCCCTGCTGCCCAGCCTGGTCAATCGCCACGGCTGCATCACCGGCGCCACCGGCACCGGCAAGACCGTGACGCTGCAGGTGGTGGCGCAGGCGCTTTCGGACATCGGCGTGCCGGTGTTCATGGCCGACGTCAAGGGCGACCTGTCCGGCCTGTCCAAAGCCGGCGTGCTGTCGGCCAAGGGCAAGGAACGCCTGAGCTCGCTCGGCATGGATGAGCCGGCCTGGGAAGCCTTACCGGTGACCTTCTGGGACGTCTTCGGCGAAAAAGGCCATCCGGTGCGCGCGACCATTTCCGACATGGGGCCGCTGATGATTGCGCGCATGCTCAATCTGAACGACACCCAGGAAGGCGTGCTGCAACTGGTCTTCAAGATCGCCGACGACAACGGCCTGTTGCTGCTCGATACCAAGGACCTGCGCGCCATGCTGCAGCACGTCGGCGACAACGCCGCCACCTTCAAGACGGAATACGGCAACATCTCCGCCGCCAGCATCGGCGCCATCCAGCGCGGCCTGATCGGCATCGAGGAGCAGGGCGGCGACAAGTTCTTCGGCGAGCCGATGCTCAATATCGACGACTGGATGCAGACCGACGCCAAGGGCCGTGGCGTGATCAACATCCTCGCCGCCGACAAGCTGCTCAACGCGCCGCGTCTGTATTCGACCTTCCTGCTGTGGATGCTGTCCGAACTGTTCGAGCACCTGCCGGAAGTCGGCGACCTCGACAAGCCCAAGCTGGTGTTCTTCTTCGACGAGGCGCATCTGCTGTTCGACGAAGCGCCCAAGCCGCTGCTGCAAAAAATTGAACAAGTGGTGCGCCTGATCCGGTCCAAGGGCGTTGGCGTATTCTTCGTCACGCAAAATCCGCTGGATATTCCCGACACCGTGCTGGGTCAGCTCGGCAACCGCGTGCAGCACGCCCTGCGCGCCTACACGCCGCGCGACCAGAAGGCGGTGCAGGCAGCGGCTGAAACCTTCCGCGCCAATCCGCAACTGAATACCGCGACCGCCATCACTGAACTGGGCGTGGGCGAAGCGCTGGTGTCCTTCCTCGACGAAAAGGGTCGTCCCAACATCGTCGAGCGCGCCTACATCCTGATGCCGGGCTCGCAGATCGGTCCGATCACTGACGACGAACGCAAGGCCTTCATCGCCTCGTCGGTAGTGGCCGGCGTCTACGAAAAAGCCGTCGACCGCGAATCGGCCTACGAAAAAATCAAGGGCCGCGCGGCGCAGCAGCCGGGCAATGCGCCGGCAGGTGCGCCATCCACGGTCCCGGCCGAGCCGGAGTCATCTGGTGGTGGCCTGGGCGATCTGCTCAGGGACGCCGCCGGCGGCTTCTTCGGCAACAGCGCCGGTGGCAAGGGTAGCAGCAGCCGTCGCGAATCGCCCGTCGAAGCGATGGTTAAATCTGCAGCGCGCAGCATTGGCTCGCAGGTCGGTCGCGAGATCATCCGTGGCGTGCTCGGATCGCTGCTCAAGAAGCGCTGACCGATGGCGGTTCCGCAGGTGCAGTCCTCAGACGGAAACCCTGATGCGAGCGAAGTGCTCGGACGTTTTCGTCCGCGCCTGACCTTGCAGACCTTCACGCGCGGCGACGGCGTGCTCGGGCTTCGTCCGGGCGGCCTGTTCGGACCGCGCGGCGGCAACGTCACGGTGGCGCAGGTGGACTGGACCTACCAGGCCGGCGCCGGCCTGCAGTGGGAAACCGAGGCCCCGCTCAGCCTGATGGACCAGAGCGCCGCCGCTACACAACTCCTCTTCACGCCGCAAGGCCGGCAAGTCGTCATGCGGCGCAACCTGCACGCCGAAGCCGACGCGCTCGAAGCGATCCAGGCTGCGGGTTTGTTGCCGCTGCCGGCGGACGCCTTGCAATGGCGCGCGGACGACATGGCGACCATCGATGGGCAACTGTGGTCGCTGCTGCTGGAAAACAATTTCGGCGATTTCTGGGCCGACCGCGTGCCAGCGTTGCAGCAGCAAGGCTGGAGCATCGTGGTGCGTCCCGGCTTCGCCCACGAAAGCGTGCCGGTCGAATCCTGGCGTGTCATCGTCAGCCCCGAATCGGGCGTGGTGCTCGGCAAGGAAGTCGCGAGCGCGCTGCAACAGGGCCGCACCAAAATCATCGGCGACTTCGGCGGGTTTGCTGACCTTGGACGGGCGGCATGGTGGCTGCTGACCATGGGCGTGGAAATCGAAGGCCAGTTCTTCGACCTCACGCCCATGCTGGCCGACCTGCTGCGACGCGACGCACGCTGGACCGACGTCAAGACGATTGCCGCCATTGACGACATCTCCCTGATCTCATTACGCGCACCGGGCGGCAAGCGCGTCGATGCACTGGCCGCACCGCTCAAGGTGATCGTGTCGGCGATGCTCGACCTGCTGACCGACGTGCGCCGCAAGGACGGCGCGCTGCGCATTTCGCCGTGGGATGCCGGCCGCCTTGACGACATGTGCCGCCGTCTCGGCGAAGACGGTGCCGCGTACGGCAACACCTTCCACCTGCAAAGCGACGCCGGCCTGCGCGAACTGGCGCTGCGCCTGCGCGCGGCCGGCGAGCCGCCGCCGGTGGCTGCACCCGCCGGCCTCGGCGTGACCTTGCGGCCGTATCAGCTGCACGGCGTCGCCTGGCTGCAATACCTGCGCGCACATCACCTGGCCGGCATCCTCGCCGACGACATGGGCCTGGGCAAGACCGCGCAGATGCTGGCGCACATCCTGATCGAAAAACAATCCGGTCGACTCGATTGTCCGGCGCTGGTGGTGCTGCCGACTTCGCTGGTGTTCAACTGGCAGGCCGAAGCCAGGCGCATGGCACCGGACCTGCGCGTGCTGGCCTTGCAGGGACCGCAACGCGAGGATGACTTTGCGCGCATGGCCGGATTCGACATCGTGCTGACCACCTATCCGCTGGTGTGGCGCGACCTCGACGCGCTGGCGCGCCAGCAATTCCATCTGCTGATCCTCGACGAGGCGCAGACCGTCAAGAACGCCGCCGCCCGCAGCGCCAGCGCGGTACGCCGCCTGCGCGCGCGCCATCGCGTCTGCATGACCGGCACGCCGCTGGAAAACCACCTCGGCGAGCTGTGGGCGCAATTCAATTTCCTGATGCCGGGTTTCCTCGGCGAAGCGTCTACTTTCGCCCGGCTGTGGCGCAAGCCGATCGAAGAAAACGGCGAGACCCTGCGCGCGCAATTGCTGGCGCAGCGGGTGCGGCCGTTCATCCTGCGCCGCCGCAAGGAAAACGTCGCCGCCGAATTGCCGCCCAAAACCGTGGCGATCAAGCTGCTGCAATTGCAGGGTCGCCAGCGCGATCTCTACGAAAGCGTGCGCGCGGCCGCCGACAAGCAGGTGCGGCGCGCGCTGGAGCGGCGCGGCTTCACCGGTTCGCACGTGACCATCATGGATGCGCTGCTCAAGCTGCGCCAGGTGTGCTGCGATCCCTTCCTGCTCAAAGGCGGCAAGACGCCAAAGACCATCGAGCGCGCCAAGATCGAAATGCTGCGCGACATGCTGCCGTCGCTGGCGGCGGAGGGCCGGCGCGTGCTGGTGTTTTCGCAGTTCACCGAAATGCTGGAGCTGATCGAGACCGAACTCGACGCGCTGCAACTGCCGTGGCTGTCGCTGACCGGCAAGACGCCGTCGGCGGCGCGCGGCGAGGTGGTGGCGCAATTCCAGCGCAAGGACGTGCCCATCATGCTGGTCAGCCTCAAGGCCGGCGGCATCGGCCTCAACCTGACCGCCGCCGACACCGTCATCCTGGTGGACCCCTGGTGGAACCCGGCGGTGGAAGAACAGGCCATCGCCCGCGCCCACCGCATCGGCCAGGACCAAGCGGTGCTGGTCTACAAGCTCATCATCGAAGGCAGCATCGAAGAGCGCATTCTTGAATTGCAGGAACGCAAGTCGGTGTTGGCCGAGGGTGTGCTCGGCAGCGACGGCGCGGTGACGCCCAAGTTCGGCCAGGCGGAGCTGGATGCGCTGATTGCGCCGCTGACCTACACTTAGATTCTTTTATAGTTGAACAAATAGCTTATTGTTTCGGCATTTTTCAAAAAAAGATTCTTTGTCCTCTTCTGGAAAGATACTAAGGGATGGGTTGGACGTCAGCTCACTTCTTGTGAATTTCTTGAGCTCCATAGCGACCTCCATAATCTTGCTTCCTGATTTATTGAATCGATAGATTTTGTAGTTTTTCGAATCGAAAAACATACTGTCTTCAGGTCTTTCGATGAGAGTAGTCGATATTTGAAAGATGTCCATATTGTCCTCACGTGAAAATCAAGTCGTTCTCCAGCCGGTCTTCGATCAGACGGTATAGGTGATGTTCGCTGTTATTGGCTGCTTCAACATAGTTTGGATATGCAAGTGGGTTGATTAATTTCTTAATCGAAGACAAGGCCCAGATGTTGACTCTTTTTTCTACCTCCGGGCTCTTTTCGATCAAAGGTTTTTCAGAAAGAGTGTTTGTCGCGATATGTCCGATTTCATGAAGTATTAAAAATGCTCGTAATACTGGATTCAATCCACTTTGACAGAATATTTCTCTCCGATTTTCAAAAACTAAAATCATTGCGCTTGCAGGAAGAGATTCCTTTATATCAATGATGCGATGGATGTCGTAGTGCATTTTTAGCTCGGAGATCAATCTCTCGACAGCTGATAGTTTCTTTTTCTGCTTCCATCGTTGATATGTCTCCGCGATAAGGCCGTCTTTTACATGCCCTATGTAATCACCCTCTTCACCATATCGGATGGAGCCATTGGCTGAAATAACGACGACTTTCCTCTGGTCGATATGTGGATGTTTCAGCCCTGTAGCGACGGAATATAAAGGCGATACAACGAATTCCTTCTTGCCATGTCGCGCTTCAAATTCTTTGGCTACAAGAAGTGCGTTTTGAATTTCACTTTCATCGAGTTCTGTTACAAGAGAATCGCCTTGGCCATACCGCCGGTAAAAAGCCAGTTTCACTTTCGTAATCCCGATGGATATAGCCAATTCAAGAATATTATCTAGTTCATGGAAATTCCTTCTATGTATACATGTGGCCAAATTTACATCGATTCCTGCATGGACAAGTCGTTTTACATTGCGAATGACTTTTTCCAATGTCCCAGTTCCTCGAATTGCGCCATTTGTTCTGTCGCTGGAACCGTCTAAGCTAACTTGAACTGTAGGTATATCCAGATGCTTCAGTAGCCCGATATGCGCATCTTCAACCAGAACTCCTGTGATTCCAAGAAGCGGCAGCATGCCGTGACGACGTATCCGTTTCAGAATCAATTCGATGTCGGGGTGAAGGAATGGATCTCCGCCGCTGACAATTATCATGAAGACACCTGCTGCTGCATGAGTATTCGCACCAATCCGGCCATTGAATCGCATGGGACCCGGCCGCTCATTCGCATGGCAAAGTTGCCACCTGTTCGCATCTCAAAGTTGCCACCTGTTCGAAAATCTAGCAGACACTCGTCGCACCGACCGGATCATTATCCGCATGAATCCTGACAGTTGCCAACCATTGGATCGATAGAATTCAACGTTCTTCATGGTAAAGTTTCTTAGCGCATACTCCGAAACTCATTTCATGACACTCAAGATATTTGTCGACACCGAATTTACCGACTTCATTGAACCAAAGTTAATTAGCATTGGGCTAGCAGCAGTTTCGGGCGAGGAATTCTACGCAGAATTGCCTTTTTCAATTCGAGAATGCAGTGAGTTCGTACGTGAAACTGTTATCCCAATGCTTGGAAAAACACTTCATGGAGCATGCACTGAGGATGAACTGGCTATACGAATTTTTGATTGGCTGAAGCTGGTGAGATATCGTGACGAAAATGTCGAGATATGTTTTGATTACCAGACTGATTGGGATTTATTTAGAACAGCTTTGCGAAACAACGTGCCGTCATGGTGTAAACCTAAGCTTATTGCCGATGGCATTAATGAACTTTTGCGTTTTGACTATCACGAAAAGACCGGCTTGCCTGAACACCATGCTTTGCACGATGCGCAAGCAAATAGATATGCATACAGAGAAAAAACAATAAAGCCGTAGCCGTGTCTCAAGTTATCTTGAATCAATACCCTTAAAAATTAGGGCTTCCTCGCCTTCGAAAGATTACGGATGAGCGACATCGAACCAATCCAAGCACCCAGTGACTTCAAATCTGAAGCCTCACGTATGCTTTGGATGAGTATGGCCTATGTAGAGTCATCTTTAGTGCTGTGCGATAGGATGATCGAGGATGATCTCTATCGTGAATACACATATACCCAAGTTGTCCTGCACTTAAGTCGACATGCATTTGAGCTCTTTTTGAAAGCAGTGATCTGGAATCGCTCCGGTAACGTCCCACCAAAGACCCATCGACTCGACAAACTTTATCGACAATATGAAGCGATTTTCCCTGGCGAAAAATTTTCGCTAGACCCACCCTTTACTCGACAACTATTAGAGAATCCGGATTCTGGCCTCTTTCCGAACTCATTGAGTTCGTATCACAAGTCACACGACCAACGCTTCCGATATTCCCATGATGCCTTGGGTGCCCCCTTTGTTGATAAAGAACCCTTTGATGTCATTGCCTACCGTGCTTCCATCTTTGTTTTCAGAACCCAGATGCAAGGGATACTGCTGAAGATTGAATGGGATATCGATATTAAGTCGCTGTACCACTCGCCTTAGCGATAATGCGTTCACTCGGGCTAGGAAGACTTGTGAATCAAGATGACGCTAATTTTTTCGGGTTAGATCGAATCTAAACTGCCACAAGTTGGCTACATTGCCAGATTCCAAACTATCGAGCCCCAATGACAACTGGCTGTTTCAATTTTGCACGAATTTGTTCGTACACTTGAATCTGAACGTCTTCTTTGACCTCTAAAGTGACGGCCAAGCCATATGGAATTACTTCATCCAAGCGGACGGTTGCGTCCTTTTTGCATACAACTCTAATACGCAATACCTCATCGTCTTGGTAGGCGGCAATGATGTTGCTTCCCTCCAGAACCTCATGCTGAATCGTCCCTCGTAGAACTTGATTATGGTCACCGTCTTGACGCGTAAGTCGTAATGGTATTTCGTCCCACTTTGCTCCTCCCGGTTGCAATTCCAGCTTTGCTTCACGGAGATCCCGATGATCAGGATTAATTGGACTAAACCACGCGAGCGTGATTACTAAGCGTCGCCATAACTTCTTAGCAGAAAGTGCTGGCGGTAGTGGAAAAGTATATTCGTGCACCTCATTTTCTCTGATCTCGCTGCAGCCCAGAACTGTTGCGCGCTGATCGGTACACATAAGCACACGCTGAATGTCAACTGCGCCATACCCAAGATACCTAGATACCACTTCCTTGAAGTGCCGTGAATTTTCGGCATCCTTCAGTGCGTTGGATAAATGGCTCTTTATTAATTCATCTTGCCGTGCGCCATGAACCAAAAGAGCTTTAATCAAAACCGCCATTAGCGGCTCTGGCAGATCTTCACCTTCTTGTTCACGAAGTGATACGAGCATGTCATAGATACGAGACGCTCCTCGTGTTGCAAGGGCAGTTGCATTACTTGTCCCTCTGGTAAAGACCGTATTTTTCAGGTTCCCTGGTGTTGGACTGTCCCATGCGACGCTTATACCAGGGCTAACCAGACTTTTATCGATGCTATATTCGCTAACGCCGTTCATATGTGGTGTCTGGTATAGCTGCCGACCGCCTGGAAAGAGCACTTCCGGCTTTATTGAGCGCCTGAAGCCGTGACCCAGCCGCATGGCTGGGCTGAATATGGCTTCTTGCGGCATGAGATCTATTCTTGGCAGATGCTGCAGGTATTCGCCCGCAGCATCACTATGGAGTGCACCCACGGTAACTGAGTTAAGTGATTCGGCGGGCGATAGTAAACGACGTGAAGACAGCGTCTTAGCTATCGCTTTCAACGTGGCTTGCACTTTTTCTCCGTCAGAAAGTGCGGAGAATGCAGCATGATTAAGCCCAACGTCAATTTTGTCTGAAAAATTTCCAGCACTCACTAAGAAAAGAACTCGATACTTCCAAGAGAGCCAGTCCAATAAACGCGCCCAAGGACTTGGTGTGTGAATAAATGGTCTTTCCCTATCTCCAATTGAGAGATTAATTATTTTTACTGTTGCGGCTTGCGGTGGAACGGCGTCGGTGCCTTCAAACATCCGTCTTACAGCAATGTGAATTCTATCTTCGAAGAAGACGTCATTTGGCATGTGCTCATCCTGAGTCGGACTATTTTGATCAGGCTGCATGACCGGAACACAATACAACTTTCTGTTTAACGGTTGATTCTCATGTGCACTGAGGTCTCCATGCAGGATGAGCGATGCCATACTCGTACCATGTCTTCGCTGTCCTGGTTGATACGATGCTTCAAGGCCAAATGGATCATCGATGAGAATTCGATTTCTTAACGCTTCGTGAAGCAGTAGTGGCGCACCATCAAAAAGAGCGGCTATAGGCGGTAGATCGGGTGTACCAGCGGCAAAGTCAGCTGGTATACCTTCATCCCCCTCTGAATCGGCAAGGCTCTGGCCTGTTGGCCTGAAGTACATGATTCCTGAAAAATTGAATAGCTGAATATCAATTTCAGCATCAGGGTCATCTAATTCATTCAAGAGATTGAGAATCTGCTCGGCTGGAAGCTCTGCCTTCACTGCATGGAATGCTATTTCGGCCAAGTCAATAAAGGGACCAAGGGTGTGGCCACCGAGCACATTCAACAATTGATTGATTGCGCGCTCATTTTCTCGACGCTTACGCTCGGCACGTCGATAAAAAAGTTCAATCTGAAAAGGGATGCGTTGATCAGGAATGATTGGATCGATCAAGTCCTTCCACATCTCAATCATGCCAGTTTCTCGAAGAGTCTCTTCGATACCCCAGCGTCTTATATTGCGTAACTGGGAAAATACTTCATTCCATTTTGTCCGGCGGCGAGGGAGAGGTCGCCCTTGGGTCCATTGCTGCCAGAGCGATAGCATTGCCTGCAGCCCCGCCTCGTTTCCCATCGATAGGAACAGCCTTCCTTTTAGGGCTTTGGCGGTCCGGTTACCCTGACTGTCTGCTTCGTAGAAGTTATCGTCAGGTTCTAAATCGGTTAAATCCCATTCACCCAGCCATTCAAGGCCTGCGGCATCCACTGCTTGCTTGAAGTCGAGTAGCCGTATTGATCGTTGGAGGGATGGAACTTGTATCGGCAGCCTTGCCAGGTATCGAAAGGAGCACCGTTGAGATACCGTTGTAATACGAAAAAGCCTTAGTGATTGAAAACTTCTCAGTCAGCGACGCAGTGAGGCTTGCCTGATGGCTTGGATCAGCCTTAAGATCGCCGCTTAAGCCGCGACGCATCTTCCCATTGTTAGTGGCGCCAGCGGCAGTATTGTGTCCTAGCGAAGATAGGCGACCACTAGTGCCATTATATAACTGTTCAATTTTTGGAAAAAAATTGGCAAGATGGAATGCCTTTCTTTGCCAGAGAGGATTTACCTGCGATCTCACCAAAGTACGAAAAACGTCTTTCAGGGTAGCGAGAGCCTTAGTCGCATCGGCGACCCTTGTCAGGCGCGTAGCGTCTACGCGGAATTCAATACGAAGATTGGCCGGATCGATGAAGACCGTATCGATCCGCTGAAAAGCTGTACGTCGATACGCAACGACATGATCGTATCCGTCAAACCGTTGCTGTGAAATCGTATCAGTCATCCCAGATACAGGAAATTCTTGTTTTGACGTTTCATATGCACGTCCGTAAAAATAGAGAGTAGCAGTCGTCCTGGTTGCATTGGTAACGCATCGTACGAGCTGAGGGTCGATTGGTAATCCCGGCATTTCTGCCGCTGTAATTTGCCTAGGAAACTTACTACCTGCTGGTTCTATGAACTGCGGTACGTAGGTATGTGCGACAAGCGCGTCGAGCAACGGTTTGTCTACAGGATCAAACACAGAAAACTGAACGGCTTTATCGCCCCATTCAACGTTATCTTTATAGATGCGCTCAAGAATCTGCGATTGAGTGATTTGCTGTGCCGCAGGAACAGTTTGGCTTGCAAACTTGTTTTCCAGATTCACCATGTTGTTACTTTTTGGCAGACCTTGATGCATCAAGGCCGATTTCAAAGTCGAAAATTTGAGCGAGCGACTCTTAAGCTGTTCTAAAGCAGTTTGAATTGTCATTTTTGCTTATTAGTAGTTGAAAAGGAAAACCGCCCCACCGTTCCTTATTAGCCATACACGATACAGAAATGCTGTACTTCGAGCAACCGCTCACCTTTTGGCTAAAATGATGGAACGCTCGTTGTACGCTGAAATCCTATTGTCTAAAAAGTAGAACAATCATACTCACGAGGATGTTCGTCGCTTATAAGGCAAATCTGAGTTTTAACGTTGAGAGTTGATCGCTTCCAAATTTCTTTCAGCATGAAAAAAGCCCACTTAAAAGTGGGCTTTTTTCGGTGGATTCGACTGGAAATAATCACTCCAAACATGTCGACATGTTTTTTTACGATCATTCACCATACCAGTGGCAACTTTGATGCGAACAAGTGGCAACTTTGGTATGCGAACAGGTGGCAACTTTGGTATGCGAACAGGTGGCAACTTTGAGATGCGATTTAGTGGCAATATTGATGCGAATACTCAGCTGCAGCCTGATCGACAATCTCCAAGATGTCCGCAGTTAGCAATTCAAACCGATTTAGCTGGTCAGTTTCAACCAGGAAGCAATGAGGACAGCGGAGCTGGCATTTATAGGTGACATACAGTGTCAAGCTTGTCGGGAGAAGTTTTCTGCGCATTTTTTTCGTTTCCATAGATTGAAAAAAAGAAGAAGCATTCCAACTGAAGTTACTAATCCAATGAGTGAGAATGCGGACAGATAGCCATAGTGATCCGCCAAGAAACCACTTCCATAGGCGAAGATTGCGCCGCTAATCGCCTTCGCAAGCGCCGCAACAGATAACACTGTTGTGCGATTCGGATCGGAAGGAGCCAGACATGTGTTCGTTCTATAGTTTGAGTACGCAGGATAAATTCCCCTTGCCATTTGATGACATCCAAGTATGAGGATGATAAGAAGAATTTCCAGTTTTTCTCTACCTATCCATGCCAACGCAGTGGCCAGCAATAGCAAAAGGGTCACAATAAAAAACGGAAGTTCGGAGTTGATAAATTCCTTGGTCGCTTTACTCATTAAATATGCGGTAAGAGCAGATACAGCGACTACGCCGGCGTATATGACTCCAAAAAAACGCAAATCTATCTTTGATAGATCGAATAGCGGTTGGTAGAAATTGAACGATGCGCGAAGACACCCGAATACCAGAGCGGAAAGACAAATTACATAAAGAAGTTGCGAAGATGAAAGCGTGGTTTTAAGTCCTCCACGCATGGTTTTCAACAGCGAAAGAGAATTGCTTTTATCTTTTCTCGCTTCGGAAATATTGTATTTTGGCGCGATCATGAAAAACATGAACAGCGTAAGAACCGCTAAAGCAATACAGTCCAAAGCCATCGGAATCCATATCGCATATATCGCCACAAATGAGCCGAAAATTCCTGCGGCGGCGGCGCTGAGCAGCGTTACGCTTCCTGCTTTTGCGTTGATATGATGGAATTGCTCCGTCATTTCTTTTTGAGAAAAAGCGTCATACATCATTGCCTGATATGCGCCCCCCGCCAGGGATGACCCAAAAGAAGATAGGATCGCAAAGAGTAGAAATGGCATTGCATCCCCGAGCAGGAGAAGTAGCAACATGCCGAGGCAATACAAGCTGTTGCCTAACAAGAGTGAAAGTTTGCGACCAAAGCGATCTGCAATTGCTCCGGTGGGAACCTGAAAAATCCAGCCTAAGAGAAAAAGAGTGGCGAGTAATTGCCCGTACTGAGAAAAAGAGTAACCGGCATGCCGTGTATAAAAAAGTACCAATATAGGGGCGACAAAGACCTCGAGGCCCAACGCCGCTTGAAGATAAGTTAGCTTCGTCCAGCGTTTCAGATCTGGATCAAAAGATATTTTTTCTATAGGCGTTGAATGCCGCATGACAACCCTCTTGGTGTACGTTCATGAATGACCGGATCGTTGCGGTCCTATCTTCTTTATTTCCGTTACCTCTCCACTGTTGAAAAACCGGATCCGTATGCCAAATTTCTGCAATGGACTGCGGGTCCTGAATTGATTGAATAGTTCGATGTTCCTCTATCAACATATCGCAGGCGGAAAGAGTAAAATCGCTATTGATAATCAGTGATGTGGTTCCTGCTCCACATCCGACAGAACTCGACTCCTGAGGTTGTCGATGAAATGTCACCCTTGAAACGAAAGCGCCAGGATTGATCTTCAGGTTTGGATAATTTTTTCGCGCAACTAAAATTCTCTCTGCCACCTCTTTTGCAATTTCTCTATTGAGAAAATGATCTCTCTGAAGCAAGGCGCCTGTGCCTATTGGCACGAAGGCGTTGAATTTGAGTTCATCGATTTTTGTTGCAGAGGAAAACTCGACAAATTCCTCGACGAGATGGTGATTTTTTGCCGTGATGGTGAGTGCGAATGAGACATAGGCACCAGCGTCTTTTAAAGCTTTGACACCTGCGATAATTTTTTCGAAGGTGCCATCCCCTCGTGTGGGATCGCTTAATTCTGGAGAATGTCCTTCAAGGCTGACCTGGAAATTTCTTGCGCCATGTTGAACTAGCCTTTCGGCTCTTGTTGACGTGGCTAAAATTCCATTCGTGGCGATCTTTATTCCGATCCCATACGAGCGCAGTCGGGCCACGATAATTTCTAAATCGTCGCGGGTTAGAGGTTCTCCGCCTAGAAGCACTACATTTGCAACCCGCCGATAGCCTAAATAATCCGCAATTTCCAAAATTTTATGCAAGCTGCCTTTTTCGGTGTAATCAGTCAAATAGCAATGCTTGCATCTCAGATTGCAGCGGCTGGTGATGTACCATTTCACGAAAAGTGGAAATTCCAGTGAGACGATTTTGACCATTGTGCCTCCAGAAAGAGGGGGGAGGCCCGGAGGCCTCCTCCGTAAGATAGTTAGTCTTGTTCCGGTGCCATTGCGTGAGGATCCGAGCTACTCAAACAACCTTTGACGCTGATTACTTCGAAGTCTGGTTTTTCCACTGATGCGACTTCTTCCGGGTGCTCAAGACCTTTTTGAGCTTGATCATGAAACTGAGTTTTCATAAAGCCTCCAGAGGGTGAAATGCAATATTGGTTATCAAAATTGCAATTTATTTTGACATTGCTTTTTTGCAATATCAATAGATTTAGCGGGGTGCGACAATTTGCCGCATCTTCGGACGTTCATTGGTTTATCGTTTGAGAGAAGGCTCAGGTGGACTCACCTCATAACGTTTAAAATCACCGGATGTCTTCCACCGCGCTTTCCCCCTCCATTTCTCCGCGCCGCGCCTATCTGGCCGGTCTGCTGCTCGCCGTCGTCGGCGCCATTTTCTTTTCCGCCAAGGCCATTGTCGCCAAGCTGATGTACCGCTATCACGTCGACGCGGTGATGGTAATCAGCCTGCGCATGATGTTTTCGCTGCCGATGTTTGCGGTGCTGGCGTTCTGGCAGGCGCGCAACTCGCCGCCGCTGGCCGCGCGCGACTACGCCAAAATCGCTTTCCTCGGCCTGATCGGTTACTACCTGTCGAGCTTCCTCGATTTCCTTGGCCTGCAATACATCTCGGCCGGTCTGGAGCGGCTGATCCTGTTCCTGACGCCGTCCTTCGTGCTGCTGATTTCCTTCACCTTCTACCAGCGCAAGGTCGGCATGATCGAGTGGGGCGCGCTGCTGGTGTCCTACCTCGGCACTGCGCTGGTGCTGCAGCATGACATCAATACCGGCGGCAACAACGTCGTGCTCGGCAGCGTGCTGGTACTGGGCGCGGCGATCAGCTATGCGCTGTACCTGATCTTTTCCGGCGAACTGGTGCGCCGCGTCGGCGCCATGCGCCTGGTGGCCTACGCCATGTGCGTGTCGTCAGTGGCTTGTATCCTCCAGTTCTTTATCCTGCGTCCGGTGTCGGCGTTGGTGCAACCGGTCCAGGTGTACCAGCTGTCGCTGATCAACGCGGTGTTCTGCACCGTGGTGCCGGTATGCCTGACGATGGTCGCGGTGTCACGCATCGGTGCGCCGAGCGCGGCGCAGGCCGGGCTGGTGGGGCCCGTGTCGACGCTGTTCCTCGGCGCCATGCTGCTGGACGAGCCGATCACGGCGATCCAATTGACCGGCACCGCGCTGGTGCTGTCGGGAATCTATCTGCTCTCGCGTAAAAAGACCTAAAAGACTCAGTTTTTCTTCAATTGCACCCAGGAGACCGAAATGACAAAAGCAATCAGGATGTTCAAGACCGGCGGACCCGAAGTCATGGAATACGTCGACGTCGACGTCGGCGATCCCGGGCCGGGCGAAGTACGGATCCGCCACGCCGCCGTCGGTCTGAATTTCATCGACGTCTATTTCCGCATCGGCCTGTATCCGCAACCGCTGCCGAGCGGCTTGGGCCAGGAAGGCGCAGGCACTGTCGAAGCCGTCGGCGCTGGCGTCACCGACTTCAAGGTCGGCGACCGCGTGGCTTACGCCGGTCGTCCCAACGGCGCCTACGCGGAAGCGCGTGTGATGCCCGCCGACATCCTCGTCAAGCTGCCCGATTCGATCAGCTTCGACACCGCCGCGGCAATGATGTTGCAAGGCATGACCGTGCAATACCTGCTGCGCCAGACTTATCCGTTGAAGGGCGGCGAGACCATTTTGCTGCACGCTGCCGCCGGCGGCATCGGACTGATTGCATCGCAATGGGCCAAGGCGCTGGGAGTGACCGTGATCGGCACCGTCAGCACCGACGAGAAAGCCGCGCTGGCGAAGGCGGCGGGTTGCACTCACGTGATCAATTACAAAACTGAGAACTTCGTTGAGCGCGTCAAGGAACTGACCGACGGCAAAGGCGTGCCGGTGGTCTACGACTCGATCGGCAAGGACACCTTCATCGGCTCGCTCGACTGCCTGTCGCCGCGCGGCATGATGGTCAGCTTCGGCAGCGCCTCCGGCCCGGTCTCGCCGTTCGGCGTGAGCGAGCTGGCGTCGCGAGGTTCCCTGTTCCTGACGCGTCCGTCGCTGGGCAATTACGTCGCCACGCGCGAAGCGCTCAACGCTACCGCCAACGACCTGTTCGCCATGGTCGAAGCCAAGAAGGTCAACATCGACATCAACCAGCGTTACGCGCTGAAGGACGTCGGCCAGGCGCACGCCGATCTGGAAGGCCGCAAGACCACCGGCTCCACCATCCTGATTCCGTGAGGATTGATCTTGACTATCTCCGATCCCGGCAAGAGCCCGATGAACCATCCCGATGAGCAGCCCTCCGGCACCGACGGTTCGCCCAAGTTTGGGCGGCTGCTGGCGGTGCTGATCCTGGCGGTGTTGCTGATCGTGGCGATCACCTTCGGCAGCGAAGCGCTATATTCCTGATTTCCTGAGCAGGAAGGTGGCATGAAAAATCCCGGTCTTGCTCAAGTGGCAAGACCGGGATTTTTATTGCCGACGCCCCTTATTGAGCGGGGGCTGCGGGTTTGACGGTGGTGGAGGTAGTTGCTGTCGGCGCGGCAGGCGCACCCTTGCCCAGCTTCAGCACCACATGGCGCGAGACGCCGCTGGGGCCAGGGAATTCCGAGAACGCGCTATACACCATGTACGGCATGGCCATCGGCAGCGTTGCTTCGCGGCCTTCGCTGTCGACCGTGACTTCATACAGCTTGCGGTCGCTGTCGGCGCGCGTGATGGCCAGGTACAAACGGCGCTGGAACACCGGGAAGGCGGTGGTCTGCATCGGCGGCCCCCAGAACGGATCGTAGAACGGTCCCGGCCCCCACGGGCCGAATCGTCCGCGCCATCCCGGATAGCCCGGGCCGTACCAGAGCGGATCGTAGACCGGCTGGGTCACCACCACGGTGCCGGCCTGCATGCCGTAGCTGAACGCCACCTTGAGGGTCGCCTTGAAGGGCGCCTTGGCCCCGGCGGCATCCGTGAAGCCCAGGCGTTGCAGCTCGGCGCGCACCAGTTGTTCGTAATTGCGGTATTCGAGGCTGCTTTCCTGGTCCTTGGTCGGCGTGAAGACGTAGGACTTGTCCGGCAGGTCGTTCGGCCAGGCATGGAAGGCGGTGACGTCGCTGCTGATGGTGCTGGCGCAGCCTGCGAGCAGGATGCTGCTTGCAGTGAAGATGATGCCAAGCAAGCGTTTCATGATGGTTCTCCGATATTGACAAGGCAGATTGCGGCTGACGGCTTCGGTGGAAATGTTCCGGGCACTATTCTCGCCCTTTTCTGCCTATCCAATCGGTTGATTGGTAAAATCGTGTTTTGTTCCTAATGCATTCTATTGCACCTTTCCCGGGATATCCTCCATGCGCACCGATACGCCTCCGACGATTTACCGCAAAGATTACGCCGCACCGACCTATTTTGTCGACACCGTCGAAATGGGTTTCGACCTCGAGCCTGAACTGACCCGCGTCGCCACGCGCATCGTGATGCAGCGCAACCCGGCGGCCCCCGGCAAGGACATCGAGCTCTACGGCGAAGAACTCGAACTGGTGCAGTTGCGCCTGAACGGCAAAACGCTGACCGCGCGCGACTACCGCATCCAGGGCGGCATCCTGCGCATCGCCGGCGCGCCCGCCAAGGTCACGCTGGAAATCGAAACCACCACGCAGCCGCAGCGCAATACGTCGCTCATGGGCCTCTATGTGTCCAACGGCAATTTCTTCACGCAATGCGAAGCCGAAGGTTTCCGCAAGATCACCTACTTCCCGGACCGTCCCGACGTCATGGGGAAGTACACCGTGATGCTGCGCGCCGACAAGAAGCAATATCCGGTGCTGCTGTCGAACGGCAACCTGATCGAAGAGGGCGAGCTGCCCGGCGGTCGTCATTACGCCAAGTGGGAAGATCCGTTCAAGAAGCCGTCCTACCTGTTCGCGCTGGTGGCCGGCAAGCTGGTCTGCCAGGAAGAAAAATACAAGCTGCAATCCGGCCGCGAAGTGCTGCTGCAAGTCTGGGTGGAAGACGGCAACCTCGACAAGACCCAGCACGCGATGGATTCGCTCAAGAACAGCATCCGCTGGGACGAAGAGCGCTTCGGCCTGGAGCTCGACCTGGACCGCTTCATGATCGTCGCCGTGGGCGACTTCAACATGGGCGCGATGGAGAACAAGGGCCTCAACATCTTCAACACCAAGTTCGTGCTGGCCAATCCGCGCATCGCTACCGATGTCGATTACGCCAACATCGAAGCCGTGGTCGGCCACGAATATTTCCACAACTGGACCGGCAACCGCGTCACCTGCCGCGACTGGTTCCAGCTGTCGTTGAAGGAAGGCCTGACCGTGTTCCGCGACCAGGAATTTTCCGCCGACATGATCGGCAGCGACAGCGGCCGTGCGGTCAAGCGCATCGACGACGTACGCGTGTTGCGCCAGGCGCAGTTCCCGGAAGACGCCGGTCCGATGGCGCATCCGGTGCGTCCCGACTCCTTCGTCGAGATCAACAATTTCTACACCGTCACGGTCTACGAAAAAGGCGCCGAAGTGGTGCGCATGTACCAGACCCTGCTTGGCCGCGACGGCTTCCGCAAGGGCATGGACCTGTATTTCCAGCGTCATGATGGGCAGGCCGTCACCTGCGATGATTTCCGCGCCGCCATGGCGGATGCCAACAAGCGCGACCTCAAGCAGTTCGAACGCTGGTACAGCCAGTCCGGCACGCCGCGCGTCGCCGCCTCGGTGCGCTACGACGCCAAGGCAAAGACGCTGGAACTGACGTTGGAGCAATCCTGCCCGTCGACCCCCGGTCAAAAGAAAAAATTGCCGTTCCACATCCCCGTCGCCGTCGGCTTGCTCGACCGCAAGTGCGACGATATGGCGTTGACGCTGGCCGGTGAAAAGCCGTCCAGGCCGGCAAGCGCCGTGACCACCCGCGTGCTGGAACTGACGCAAGCGAAACAAACCTTCACCTTCACCAATGTCGCCGAAAAACCGGTGCCGTCGATCCTGCGCGGCTTCTCCGCGCCGGTGGTGCTGGAATACGACTATAGCGACGCCGAGCTGGCCTTCCTGATGGCGCACGACAGCGATTCGTTCAACCGTTGGGAAGCAGGCCAACGCCTCGCCACGCGCCGTCTGCTCAACCTGACCATTGCGGTGCAGGCCGCACGCCAGTCCGGCCACGTGGTCTCGGTCGATTCCGTGCTGAACAACCTGCAGCACGACAGCGCCCTGACGAACGCTTTGCGCGCCACGCTCAACGACGCTTCGCTCGACCCGGCGTTCCGCGAACTGGTGCTGACGCTGCCGTCGGAAACCATGATCGCCGAGCAGATGGAAGTCATCGACCCACAATCCATCCATGCCGCGCGCCAGTTCCTGCGCCGCACGCTTGCCAAGGAATTAAGCGCCGACCTGCTCAAGGCTTACCGCGATAATCATCACAGCGGCGCCTACAGCCCTGACGCCGCCGCTTCCGGCAAGCGCGCGCTCAAGAACGTGGTGCTGTCCTACCTGGCCGAGCTCGACGACGAGCAGGCCCACACGCTGGCGCAACAGCAATACGACAACGCCAACAACATGACCGACCGCCTGGCTGCGCTCGCGGCGCTGACCAACAGCGGCGCCGCCGGCAAAGGCAAGGCGTTGGAAGATTTCTACCGCGAGTTCGAACAGGAAGCGTTGGTCATCGACAAGTGGTTCACGCTGCAAGCGACTGCACGTACCGCCGACGTCGAGACCGTACGCACGCTGGCGCAGCATCCGGCCTTCTCGCTGAAGAACCCGAACCGTGCGCGCAGCCTGATTTTCAGCTTCTGCAACGGCAATCCTTCGGCTTTCCATGCGCTCGACGGCAGCGGCTATGCCTTCTGGGCCGAGCAAGTCATCGCGCTCAACGGCAGCAACCCGCAAGTCGCCGCACGCCTGGCGCGCAGCCTCGACCGCTGGCGCAAGTATTCGCCGGCGCTGCAGGAAAGAATGCGCAACGCCTTGCGCCAGGTCGCCGACACGCCCAAACTGTCGCGCGACGTCGCCGAGGTGATCACCAAGTCGCTGGCGGACAAGTAAGCTTGAATAAACGTGACGCCTGTCAGGTCACCGACGGCGCAGCAATGAATCTGCATTGATTTTTAGAGAGAGCAACATGACCAAACGCATCAGCCTTACCCAGCATCTGATTGAGCAGCAGCGCCTGCACAACAAGATCCCGTCCGAACTGCGCCTGCTGATCGAAGTCGTCGGCCGCGCCTGCAAGAGCATCAGCCATGCCGTCGGCAAGGGCGCGCTCGGCGAAGTGTTGGGCAGCGCCGGCAGCGAAAACGTGCAGGGCGAAGTGCAGAAGAAGCTGGACGTGATCTCCAACGAAATCCTGCTCGAAGCCAATGAATGGGGCGGCCACCTGGCCGGCATGGCGTCGGAAGAAATGGAAACCATCCATCCGATCCCCAACCGCTATCCAAAAGGCGAATACCTGCTGATGTTCGATCCGCTGGACGGCTCCAGCAACATCGACGTCAACGTCTCCATCGGCACCATCTTCTCAGTGCTGAAGGCGCCGGACGGCATGACCACGCCGTCGGAAAAAGACTTCCTGCAGCCTGGCGCCAAGCAAGTCGCCGCCGGTTACGCCGTCTACGGTCCGCAAACCGTGCTGGTGCTGACCACCGGCGACGGCGTGCATTGCTTCACGCTGGATCGCGAAATGGGCGCCTGGGTGCTGACCCAGCGCGACATGCAGATTCCTGCCGACACCAAGGAATTCGCCATCAACGCCTCCAACGCGCGCCACTGGTATCCGCCGGTCAAGCGCTACGTCGACGAAATGCTGGCCGGCTCGACCGGTCCGCGCGGCAAGGATTTCAACATGCGCTGGATCGCCTCGATGGTCGCCGACGTGCATCGCATCCTTAACCGCGGCGGCGTCTTCATGTACCCCGCGGATGCGCGTGAACCGGACAAGCCGGGCAAGCTGCGCCTGATGTACGAAGCCAACCCGATGGCCTTCATCGTCGAGCAAGCCGGTGGCGCCGCCACCAACGGCGACCAGCGCATCCTCGACATCCAGCCGGAGAAACTGCATCAGCGTGTCGCGGTGTTCCTCGGTTCGAAGAACGAAGTCGAGCGCGTCACCGGCTATCACAAGGAATAGACAAGGAACAGACAAGGAATGAATCTCCTTGTCGGATCGCTGGATCAACGAAAAGGGACTTGCGATGCAAGTCCCTTTTTTATTGCGCCGCCGTTGTGAAGTTATGCAGCCTTCTTCAACGCCGCCAGCAAGGTCTTGTTGAAGGCCGGGATATCGTCCGGCTTGCGCGACGTGATGAAGTTGTCGTCCTGCACCACTTCACGGTCGACCCACTTGCCGCCTGCGTTCTTGAAGTCATCCTGCAGGCTTGGCCAGCTGGTTACCGTGCGGTCCTTCGCTAGGCCGGCCGAGATCAGCAGCCAGCCGCCATGGCAGATCGCCGCGATCGGTTTGTGGGCCGCGTTGGCCTGCTGCACGAATTCGACAGCTTCGGGTACCAGCCGCATGGCATCGCCGTTGACCACGCCGCCCGGCAACAGCACGGCGGCGTAATCTTCCTGCTGCGCCTGGTCGAAGGTCTTGTCGACCTTGACCTGCTCGCCCTTGTCGACATGTTTGAAACCCTGCAGCGAACCGGCCTTGGAGGAGATCACGTCGACTTTGACGCCGGCGGCTTCAAGCGCCTTTTTCGGTTCCAGCAACTCGGCTTGTTCAAAACCGTCGGTGGCGAGGATGGCGACGCAGAGCGGCGAAGATGATGATGAGGGGGAGGATGATGCGGATGGATTGGCCATGATGATTTCTCCATGTTGGGTGATCGTCCCGGCAGAGACGTGATTCTCCCTGCCGGCAGAACGACCATCCTGCGCCCATACGGCAACGCCGCCTATCAGCGTAGCGCTGAAGGCGGCGTCAGAATAGCGACGACGGGGACGACGCCAGTAGCTGCGCGTTCAGCGCCGCTGCATCAGCCGCACGCTATGGATTGCAGTGAAGCCCACCGACAGCCAGATCGGGATGTACGTCCAGAGCTGCGCCGCGCTCAGCGTTTCATCAAGCAGGATGATCGCCACCACCACCAGCAACACCGGCTCGACATAGCCGAGGATGCCGAACAGGCCCATCGGCAACAGGCGGCCAGCGCGCAAGAAGCAATCCAGCGCCACCGTGCTCAACAGGCCCAGTCCCGGCAACAGCATCAGATACATGTCCGGCCGTTGCCATACCGCCGACAAATTGGGACTGATGGCCAGGGTGTACAGCGCCACCGGCGTGAGCAGGAAGATCTCCATGATGAAAATCACCATGGAATCCAGCTTCAGCCGGCGCCGCATCATGAAGTACGGCGGATAACCCAGCGCCACCAGCAACGTCGGCCACGAGAACGCGCGCGTCATCCACAGTTCATGCAGCACCCCGACGACGGCGCATGCAACGGCAATGCGTTGCCACACATCGAGCCGCTCGTGATAATAAAAGCGTCCGATCAGCACCATCGCCAGCGGCAACAGGAAATAACCGAGCGATACGTCCAGTGCATGCCCATTCAGCGGCGCCCACAGGAACAGCCACAACTGCACGCCCAGCATCGCCGTCATCGCAACAAACAACAGCGCCTGCAAGGGATTGCGCAGCAATGCAACAACGGCATCGCGCAACTGCGCGTCATGCTTGCGCCAGAAGATCAGCAGCAGCGCCGGCGGCAGCGTCCACACGATGCGCCAGGCGAAGATGTCGAGCCCGTCCAGCGGCATCAGCCAGCTTGTATAGGCGGAAAGAAGTGCGAACAGCAGCGACGCCGTCACCGACAAAGCGATGCCGCGCGCCGTTTCGGAATGGTTCATGAAAGAAGATTGGGTAATCGAACAAGGCACCAACATGGTGCGATGGCGATTGTAACGTCGGCGCGCAGATGCTGCTTGGGCCGATGCGAAGAAAACATGAAGCCGCGCTGCTTCGGCACAGGCGGACGGCCTCACGGGTGCGTTTTTGCAAACGCCGATTTTTGCTAAAATATTGTCTTCGCTGATGTAGCTCAGTTGGTAGAGCAACTGATTCGTAATCATGCTTCGACTATCCAAATGATGAGGCGACGAACAGGAAAATATCAGAGTAGAAGAATTCAATAAAAGCCCCGCAATTGCGGGGTTTTTTGTTCGCATCAAAGGTCCGTTACTGGCCGATAGCGGATGTTCAACGGCAAGACTATTTCAATAGTTGATAAGGGATTTAAGTGCCATAAGATCACTTCCAATACCGAACACTATAGATAGCATCGCCAGATAGCCCCATACTTTTTTCCCCTCATATTTCTCAGCAGCTCTGCCGACAGCTACTAACAGTAACGCTTTGTATGCGATATATCCGATTAAAAATAACCACTTTAGATGATCTGGGATAAACCAATTCAAGACGTAAAATAGTCCTGCCACTAGCACCCCAAAACCCCAGTACGTAGCAGTTAATCCAAAATCTCCTTGAATAAATTTTTTGTATTCCCCCGACATTGATTCCACCCCACCGTTATCGTCCACCATACGCTTCCTTTATTTTTGAAATTTTCTCTAATTGCATATTTTAAGTTTTGTTCTGTTTGCCAAGTTCCGCTCCTGGGCGGAAGCAGACCTTAATCTTTCCCGAATCCTGAACGGACGTTTCTCCAGATGAGCGCTGAAAATCGAAAATGATTGCAAAAATTGCTTTAACTGAAGCCTCAATTTTGCAGCCGCTTCTCTATTGCTTTGACTCTTGCTGCTCTTCTCGCTTCAGCGCCCGAACTTCCTTGAACAACTGGTATGTAATTCCCGCAAAAATGGTTACGTAAAGCGGTAACCCAGCAAGAGCTGGTCTCCAGCCGGAGCCATGTCCAATCGAAATGGCAAGCACCACGCCAATCGTTCCCAGCGCCCCCAAATATGCGATAAGAGCTCGCTTTATGATGTTTTTTAGCTTGACTTGCATTTTCTTTTTTTGATGATGAGGCCTTGGGTAAGCATAAATCAGAAATTCGTAGTGCCTCTATTTTTTAACGGTCGACCAGTTCTCCAGCGTCTCCTTCTGGCCGGTTACGGACTGTCCAATTCAATGCGTGTGCTGATGGTGCGAGTCGGGGAAGTGCGCATGTGTGTGCTCAATTCTGGAATGCCGATGCATATGCCGATGTGGCACACCCGACAAGACCTCGGCATCATGCGCATGCTCATGATGCCCGTCGTGCACGTGTTCATGCTCATGCTCATGTTCAGTTTCATCATGGATATGAGAGTGCTCATGCCTCTCTGAGAGATGAAGCCAAATACCTAGCGCCATCAAAAGCCCGGCGACTATTAACGGCGCTGTCAGGGGCTCACCCAATATCAGCGCCAGCAGCGTTCCAAAAAAAGGGGCAATAGAGAAATAGGCACCGGCGCGAGCAGTCCCAAGATGACGTAGTGCCACGACAAACAGAGCCAGACTCACACCGTAAGCCAGAAAGCCAAGGGTCATCGCGCCCATTACAACTGCTACCGAAGGCAATCTGGCTCCCACCAGTAACGCAAGTATCAGATTCGTGCAACCGGAGAAAAGTCCCTTCACTGACGCGACCCACGACGCATCGTTAAGAGACACCTTGCGAGTCAGGTTGTTGTCCACGGCCCACGCCAGGCATGCCCCAATAATCGCCAGCGAAGGCCACAGCACCGACACGTCGGCGGTGCCGGGCCAACTGAGAATGATAGCTCCGGAGACGATGGCCAACATGCCGATGGCGATGCGCCGGTCAAAGTTTTCTTTAAATACAAACCACGCAAGAAGTGCAGTAAACACTCCCTCCGCATTCAACAATAAAGACGCCCCCGACGCAGGCATTGACGTTAAGCCGGTCATTAGCAACACAGGCGCGATGACACCCCCGGAAATGATGGCGCCGGCAAACCAAAGCCTTTCCTCGCGAGGTAAATTTACGGTTTCAGCGCCTGTAATTTTGCGGTAGGTAGCCAGACCGATACCGGAACCCAGATAGAACAACCCGGCCAGCAACCAGGGAGAGGTGTTGGCGAGGAACAATTTGGCAAGAGGAGTTGCCGCGCCAAACAAAAATGCGGCCATCAGTGCCGCCTTAACCCCGCTGGACATCGAGTGAAATTGCATATCAATTCCTGTGAGCAATGGAACAGAAATTCATTGTACCGGTCAGTTCTGAAGAGCTGGAGGAGGATGTCCCTTATTGGCCGATTGCAGCCGTCGCCAGCAGAGAACGGAGCACTCGCTGAGGCGTTTTTGGTCGTTGTTCTAATTCTCGGAAACGCACATTTTTAGCCATTGAATAGCAGGATGTTCGCCAGGAAGGACCACGTGGGCTATATCGCTCATCAAGCGAAGACCTGTATTGCTGTTGGTGAACAAAACAACGCCAGACCGCTCGGGTCGACTTCCCATTACGAATGTACGCACGCCAGATATTTTTCCCCATTGGAAGAACGTGCCGCGGCCTAGCTCCAATCCCCAGCCAAGTCCCCATCCGATGTCCTTTTCGGTTTCAGCGGGCACGCTTTCCAGGTGCTCGGCAGTTCCCTTTGTGGCATTGATAGCAGGGGCTAGCCATTGCTCGCTTGTTGCTTCCTTCAGTCTTTCACCACTCAGTACCGCCGCAAGAAAAGCGCCATAATCAGTTGCGGTCGTTTGAAGCGAGTAAGAAGCACTAGCGCGTGGAGGGTGATGTTTATCTAGCCGTTCACCGTTTTCATGTGGCTGCGCCACATTGTCGGCGTATTGATGTTGCCATTCAAAACTGGACGATTTCATGCGAAGCGGTTCGAATACAAGCCGCTTCATGTTGGTTTCCAGAGACTCGCCCGTTATCGCTTCAATAGCGCGTTGAAGATAGGAAAATCCAACGCTGGAATAGCTAAATCGCGTACCCGGATGAAAATGAACTTGCGGAGGATCTTTGCTCCATAAATTGGGAAGTCCTGATGTGTGAGTAAGAATATGGCGCGCCGTGATTCTTGCCGCCGCAGGCGAGTCTTCCACGACTGGCGAGACATACGCCGAAAGTACCTCGTCCAGCTTGAGCATGCCGGCATCCACAAGCTGGAGCACTGCATAAGCCACCATAGGCTTACTGAGTGAAGCCGCATCAAACACAGTTTGATTGTCGACAGGCTCACCTTTGACATTGTCTCTGACACCGACAGCAGTCATCGTCAACACGCCGTCGCGAATGACGGCCATGGATGCGCCAGGCACAGAAGCTTCTGAAATTGAAGAACGTAGTAGGGTCTGTGGCGTCATTTTTTATTTTATTTGATCCGAGCGACTAATCATCGCAGAAATCGTCAATTCCAAGTCCTACTTTTATCGCGGCTGCTTCTGGCCGATTGCGAACATGCAGCAACGAAACTCCCTTTCAGTTATGTCCATCAAAACGCACTACAACTACCTTCAACGGAAACGCTGAAATATCCCCGTCTTTGGCGGTCGTACGCTTCAGGACTACGCGGCAGTATTTGCTGTCCAATACAAGCTGGCCCCATTCGTTGAAGGATGTCGTCCATTCGATCTTCGATCCAATCGGCCCACCCAAGCTAATGCCGCTGCTAGTCAGGCTTCCATTGAACATATTTGGAACTGCATCCTTTGCTACCGGTTCGCGGCGGAAAATAGTGACGGCGGAAGAATCTATCTTCCACACATCGTTGAAAAATCCGTAAGGTGGCATTTGACTTCTCGGGACCCGCTCGTACGCAATGACTTCCCACATACCCTTTACTTTTTCAAACGCAGGCAGCCCAGAGTAATCGCTGCGATCATATTGAGAATCTTCAGACCTTGAACCATCAGTCACCAGCTGTAGACTTTGGGGCTCAAGTTTGGTCTCAACGCTCTTTACACGTTTAAAGATGCGCTTGGCTTCGGAGGTCTGTGTCATCACCATCGTGCTGCTATCAGCAAAAGTGATGTTCACCTCCCGCTGTCGCTGCGCTCCTGGGGCATTCAGTTTTAATTGTTTTCCGTCAAAGACATAGTCGACTGCAGTAACGCCTTCAACTGATATCTGATCGGGGGCCAGAACATATAACTTACCCGTTTCAGAAAAATACAGTTTTTGATTCGACACGCCATTTGGCATGGTATTCATTGCAGCTTGTGGAGCAACGTACGTCAACTCCCAAGTCCCAGTGATTGAAGACGGCTGGGCATGAGCGAGGCTGGAGAAAATCGCAATAACCGCAAACAGCTTTCTCAAGCGAGAACTAATTCGAGACATCTTTACCCTCGTTAAAGTAATAAATGTTGCGGGCTAGGCATCTGATGACACAGCCCAAGTTAATGTTTTCGACGTCCGCAATTGGCCGTTAAGAGACGTTCACCTGTCCCACTCGGTTTTCTCTAGATTAATAATTTTCTGTTGCCCTCTACAATCACGGTGACAGCGCGATTTGTCATTGAATGAAGGGATAGTGTAGGTGGGTACCAACCCTTACTTGTCCTCAATAGACCAAACAAGTTTGCGCTGATAGCGGCGATTAATACGATATTTGCCTTGAGCGTAGCTGTTATAAAGACTTTCTAGGGTGATGCCAGTGATTGACAATTCACTTGATTTATTCATTTTCCCTCCCAATGTAACGAGCAATATACCTTAACTTCCGCACATTTAGCAGGCTAGCAGGGCAGAATCATAGGCGGCAGATTGGCCGCATAAACAGCCAAATTTGCTGTAGAAAAATGCGCGTAGCGTCTGACCATTTCCGCAGACTCCCATCCGCCTAATTCTTGAAGAGCAAGAAGAGGTGTGCCTGTTTGTACATGCCAGCTTGCCCACGTATGTCGTAAATCGTGCCAGCGAAAATCGGATATTCCTGCTCTCGCTAAAGCTTTGTACCAAGCTGCTGTACTAGCTTGAGTAATACGTTGCCCTTTATAAGTGAAAACGAAAATTGGATGGATATTCACGCGCGCGAGCAAAACTCGCATTGAGTCCGAATTAAGTGGAATGACTTGTGGATTTCCCGATTTCATCTGTTCAGCATCAAACCACGCCATCTTCTTACGTAAATCAATTTGTGACCACTTCAATCCAGTGACATTGGAACGTCTCAGTCCTGTTGCCAATGAAAAAGCCGCCATAGCAGACAGATGAGGTGGTAATTCCCTGAGTAACCGAACGGCTTGCGCAGGAGATAGATATCGAACTCTTCTAGACGGCTCGCGAAGTAGCTTAACGGAAGGGGAGAGAGGCAGCCAATCCCACTCGGATGCCGCTACTCGCAAAATACTTCGCAAAAGCGCCAGCATCCTGTTAACTGTCGCGTTTGAAACCCCGCTGGCAATTTTTTTGGTCTTCAGTGATGAGATAACTTCCCTACTAATATCAACTAGAGGAACGGAGGAAAGATACCCATTAAGCCAACGAATGTTGGATTCATCGGATTTAATAGACTTCTTATCGCCCTTTTCAAGTAACCACCGCCGCACGGCGTCATCCCAAGTCTTCCCCGGTATCATTTTTGGATATCCTCGGCCTTAGAAGATAAAATGTTAACCGCAGTTAAGAAAAAATAACCGCATTGCAATCCTCAATTTTCCTCAACAGCGGAACCTAAGACGACTTCATTGCGCTGAACCAGTAGAAACCGTTGAGCGCATCATGAAACTGCTTCAAATCGTCGTAACCCTTCATCACAAATTCTTGCGCTACCAACACGATGATGTCGCGTATCGGCGTATCCATGGGAAACCAAAGCTTGGTCTGTTTCGGCTTCGGAATGCCGCGTGACGCCCAATAGCTCTTCTTGTTAAAGCGCGCCTCTTCAATATTCTTCGAAACATACTTGCTGATATAACTGGCGATGCGATGTGCCCAATTGCGGCCCTTTGGTCGTGTCAGATCAACGTTGCCATTGTCACGGCCGACGACACGCCGCCACATCGAGCGGATCAAGTTATAGCTACGCACCCGGACACCATGTTCGTTATTCAGCCAAGCCGGGAAATGCTGGCAGGCGATATGGACGTGGATAGCGCCTCTCTGTTGCCGTTCCAGCGTAGCGACATAGTGAAACTCGCCCAGCGCCCTTAAGCGCGCCCGGAAGGCCTTAAAATCAGCCTCCACTCTTGCAAAGTCCGTGACATTCTCCCGATAGGTCAGCGTCAGCAAGCAATCCGCTTGCAGCATCTTTGCCAAGCGCCGCACGTTCGTTTTGGCACGCCGGGCGGCAACGGCACGCGCCTTTTCATGATCGCCTTCACCGCGCACGGTTGGCTGCTCCTGCTCGGTCGCATAGTCGAAAACCGCCCCATCGCTGAATGCCTCCCTGCCCTCGTCTACATACACTTCGATGCCGTTCGGAAACTCCGTTAGCGTGATGGTCTTAAACAGGTGTGCATCCGTACCACAGAAATACTGGCCCAAGCTGGCCTTGAGGTTGGCATTTGCCGTCGCCTTGTCTATACTCAAATCAAGCACATATCCCCCTAAGATAACGATGTGTGAGCCCGGCAGCGCCGCACACGCTGATCCGGGTATTTTTACGTCCTGCAAAAAACCTCTTTTTTAATTCTTTCCTGAGCTACCGTCGTCTCGTTTTCCTTAAGTGTTCTAGGTACAAGTCTAGGCGCTCGCTTCGCTCGCGCCGTCCTCGCAAGCTGCGGCGGCGCGACTCCGCAGCGCCCCCTATACACACCCGACGCCCTTTGACGTTCTCGCGTCGCCGCATGCTTGATTGCCGGCTACGCGGTGCGCGTTGCGCAGGTCTACCGACCCGGCCGCTACGGCAATCATCGTGCTGCGCACGAACGCGACATGCGGCGTCAGCACCTGCAGGAGATGGTGGGATGTCATCGGTTCGGCAAAACAGCGGTCAGATTTTGGAGACCTGGAGAACGAGCAGGATTTCGCTTTTGCTTTTCTGGCCGGTATCCGACTTCATCCAGTCAGGCAGGAACGAGAAGCCAATGCGACCGGAGCTTTCCCGATCCTCAGCAAGACCACCAATAATCACCACATCGCCGTCACCGACCGATAACGAGGTGCGCACCTCGCGCTTGGTGAGCGTGGGCGAGTTATTGACACCGGTTTGTGTCACCACGAAGTTCGATAGCTGCTGCTGTACGGTCAAATCGACTACCGCGTCCCGCACCACTGGCGACAGATCAAAGATGACGCCGGAGCTTCGATACTCAACTGATTGCACCGGCGCATTGCCATTACCCGGATAGCTCACGGCGCCCAGCACCGGCACCTCTTGCCCGACCGAGAATTTACCGCTGGCGCCAGAGCGCACCCGCAGCGACGGCGCCGAGATCGTCTTAAAACGGTTGTCACTGGACAGCGCAGAGAAGACGGCGTCTATCGAGGCATTTTTGAGGCGAATGAAGCCATCGAGCGTTGAGGGCGTCGATAACCCTGCCGTCACTTTGCCGCCCAGGAGCGAGAGCGCCAGCGAGAAGGCCGAACCTTGCGCCGCACCGGTCGAGACTTCGAACACCTGACCACGCACCAGCACTTCGCCTTGTCGCACATCCAATTGGTCAAGCAACGATGACAGCCGCTTGATATCCGCCGCAGTGCCGTTAAACACCAACGCGTCAGCCGTGCTGTCGATCAGCGACGCCGCAGACCCGGACGGTATCGGCGCTTTCGTCTGGCCCGTGTTGCTGTCAGAGGTAATTTCCTGCGGTGCACCGTGGATGCTACGCGTCATGCTGAATTCACTATCAGGAAACAAGCCGCGTACCAGTTCGACCAGATACGTCACATCGCGGTATTTCGGCCGATAGACGTAGGGCTGCTTGTCCGGTTTGGCTTGCTTCTCGGTGCCGATCATGTCCACGCCGTTGACCGTCTTTACCGATAGCCCTATCGCCGTCAGAAACCGGGCTATATCTTGCCGGGCATCCTTGCCGGTGCTGAACCGGAACGACACCATGCGTTCGTCAGCCACCACCTCGGGCTGCATCACAAAGGGCGATTTCAAAACTTGCACGTACATGAGTTCGACTGCCTCAGCCACTTTCACGCGTGAAAGTTCGAACGATGCCGGTTCAGCGAAGACGACGCCAGAGAGCAGCGACAGACCAATCAGTAATAGACGTTTCATTTTTTTATCTCCGATTTACCGGGCTGGACGACGCCGCCGGAATAGCGTGTGACCTTCGCGCCGTCGATATCGCCAATGGTCTGCGGCCCTATGGCAACGAACATCGACGGCGATTCATAACGCAGTCTCCCCGCGCTATCAGCGATCAGGAGATAGCGCAATCCACCTAACTGGACGGTGCCGACCAGTCGCCAGACTTCCGAGAACTTCGGCGGCGTTGAATTGGTGGCGTTGCTTGCGGCGGTCTTCGCAGATGCAGCACTGTCGGCTTTGGCGGTTTCCGGTTGCGCATGTTTACTCGAGAAGAAACGCACAGACCAGATCAGGCCGCAGACACCGACAATGAGAACCGCGACTATGCCGAGCAGCTTGCCGCGACTGCCGAACATGTTTTGTCGCTTGTCGACATTGACCGACTTACCAGCCGCGCCGCCCTTGAACGAGGAATACAACGGGAAGATCTCTTTGCGATACTTACGCACCGCCGTGCTGATCTTGGTGGCTTTGGTTTGCTTGTAGCCCTCATACATGACGACGCTGTAGGTATTAGGCATGCCCAGTGAGACTTTCTTATGCGTGCGGGCGTTGAAGGCCACTACGTTTTTGACGAAGCGATTGAGCGTTCCCATGTCCTGAATCATCAAAACCAGATCGCAGGCAATACCGGTAGCCGGATTGGTGAAATGGCGATGCTCCAGAAAGAAGCTCTTATGCTCGGCAGGAATCTTGGCTCCCGTCGCTGGCCAGAAACGCCATGCCTCGTCGATGCACACCAAGTCGCCGGGCTGCACGGTGGTATCGGTATGCGCGGTCTTATCGCTGTCGTAATAAGGGAAGAACTTGGCATCAAACACGTCGCCATTGGTCACGTGCACGACATCACCTAATACATCCGGCACCGGCGAATAACTGGCTTCGATATAGGCGTGGATTTTTTCTTGGTCGATCCCATCCACGTTGGTGACGACGCGCCGGCCTTGCGCAATGGCCGGAACGATCACTTCGGCCACGACCTCATAACTTTTACCGGAACCCATCAAGCCGGTATAGACGTTGATCGCCATGATCAGCCAATCACCGGAATACGACGGATAACAAAGCGCGTCACCCATGCCGACAGAAGAATCGGAATGCCGCTACTGACGTTGAACAGGTCGAGGAAATACCAGACGTCAGCCGGGACGCCGCCCAATGCCGCAGACAGTTCCGTGCCACTCGGCAGCAGAGGGCTAATCACAGCGACAAATTCGGTCGTGATGAAGAACAAGCCGAAGAACACGACGAACTTGACGATGATGGAGCGCACCACGAATGCCAGGATGACATTCAGCGCGGAGAGAAGAATTCCGAACATGCGACCCCCTATGCAGCCAAGATAATGAACAACGCAATCAACACCCACGCCACCGCCATGACCGCATAGAGCGTTGGGCGAATCTGCTCGAGCATCGGGCAATGATCTTGCAAGGTGTAATCGCTCTTGAGAATGTGCATGGTCCATTTCGGACAAACCGAGCTATGACTCGGCACCGCAAAATTCTTAAGCGTCGGGAAGAGATTCAACAACGGCGAAAGTATTTGCTGTGCGGTTGGGATTGGCTCCAGCGCAGGCGCACCGATGCCCGGATCAGAGCCAAGATTTTGCAAGGGTTCCGTTGACGGATTCGTGCCGGTATTGGGTTGCGTAGCTGGATCAGCGGACGTTGCCGGTGTAGTGGACGTGGGCATGGAAAACGGCGTCGATGCCGTGCCACCAGAGGGCGCAACTTGCGGCGCAACGAAGTCGCCTACACTCGGCCAATAGTTGGGGTTGCTGGCTTGCCATGTGGCGGCGTCTGCTGCGGTGACTGGCTGAGTCGCATCATAAGGAAGCCCGTTGTATCCAGGTGCGGCCGCCGCTTGTTTCCAGAATTCGTTAGCCAGATCAGCGATGACTTGCGGATTGAGCGGTTGCGCTTTCTGCGGATCGGTAAGCTGTGCTGCCGCATCGGAAATTGTCTTTACGGGGGCGCCTGCTGGCTCTGGGAAATTCGATGCAGGACATTTGCCAGCGGATGCCGTAAGACCAATCCCGGGGCACCGGCTTGTGTTGTTTGTAAACACACTAAAAGTATCGTCCGGCCCGGCGTCCACGACTGAGCCGGTATCGGTGAAAGTGCGGAATCCCTCGCAAACACCATTCAGCATTGCATGATAAGCCGTCCATGGATGACTTCCGGTCATACCCGACGAGGGCGGTTGTCCGGTACATGCAGCATCTTTAGTGCCGCCGACGACGCCATTTTTTACCCAGACGGTAGACGGTGGAGACAATCCTGCCGGCGTATTTGGGGAGGTCGGATTATCGCCAATCTGCACATTGCCGGAATCCTTGAATAGCCATTTGATTCCGGCGTCGAGCGCAAGAGCGACCGCCGTACCTACAGCGGCACCGGCTGCAACGGTCGCCCACGCTGGCGCAGTGACACCAAGTGCGGTGACGGTAGCCGCAGTCGCCGCCGCACCAGCAATAGCACTCCCCGCAGAGGACAGCGTATTGATCCACCGGGGATCATTGCTCGCAAAACCGCGCTGTACCATTTTGGATTGCGTCACGCCGGACACCGCATTTTGCATGCGAGAGACTGGCAGCGCTGCGCCTGACGCAAGCGTGCAGACGAGATAGAGGCACAACGATGTGATGAATGCGCGCATCACTTTGCCTCGAGGCCGACAATAACCGCCCAGGCACACACAATGCCCCATCCAAATACGAACAGATACCAGAGATTCGAGTAATCCATTGCAGCCCCCGACGAACGACAGACGTAAAAAAAGGACGATGCAGCGCTACACCGTCCCCGTTACCGCAAAGTGAAATTAACCGCCGCGCAGCATGCCGAGGACGATTTTTGCGGACTTGATGGTCACGTAGACCACAGCCAGAGTGGCCGCGATCGCCAGCACGCCGGTAGTGATGTCAGCGGCAGTGAAAGCGCCGGTAATGGGCGTCAGATCGACGGACGTAGCCGCATACACCGGTGCGCCAACCAAGGCACCAACGGCCAGCGCGGTGCCGACAACAACGGTTTTTACTTTCTTGATGAACTTCATTTGTTACTCCTTTCAGATAAACCGGAAACGTCCGGCAGCGGTTGCCCGATATAGGCAATTCAGTTTAAAAAAACAGTCTGATGAACAGCACGATGTCCAGTACCCAAAGGGCCGCAACACCCAACGCCAACAAACCGACAGGTAGATTCAGAGCCATTTGCTACCCTTCCCTGACCATGTTGAGAACGCTACCGACACCACGAGAAACCACGTAGCACAGCAGCACCATTGTGAAAGCTGCACCCCATACCGCCGCGACCGATTCAACGTCAGGCGTATTCATGGTCGACTCCAGCAGACCTACCTGAATTGAAGCGTTGCCACCGTCGCAGGACAGCGTGCCGGTTGCCGAAACAGTCGGCGCGGCATCCTGCGAACAGTAAAGGACGTAGCGCGGCATGATTACGCGGCCGTCGCAGCCTTGCCGGATTCCGCAGCTTTCGCGGTCGGTTTGTTATAGGGATGCAGCGCGGTAATGACCGGAACAACGTCGGTCTCATAATCCACATCCAACTGGAAGGACGCCAGATATTCACCGGGCTTGGTATCGTTCAACGCTTTGGGAAGCAGCAGCTTCCCAATCTTTAGCTCGCCGTCCAGCGCGATCAGTACGCATTGCGCAAAATTCATTGTCCACGGCAGACCAGTTTTCTTACTGATGCCAGAGCGGGAAATGACATTGATAATGTTGATCCAGTTTGTGTTTGCTGTAGACATGGAGATTCCTTAGTCGATAGATTTAGAAACAAAGGTATAGAAATGGGCGAGTCGCCCTTGCTGATAAATGCGCTTTCTGGCGCGTGCTACTGCCACCTTAGAACTGGTGGCCGATTCGATAATTTTGGTGAGCAACCATCCGTTAGGACGGAAGACATGGACTTCAAAGGTCCGAGAAGGAGGGCGGGGCACCTCAACCCTCTTCCTTCATCAAGGGACAATTTTTATAATGAGCGCTCAACGAAGCACTGGAATTGACGAACCGACAGGGGGACACGTGAACAATGCTGCATTGAGCATCGCCGAGTTTCTGAACCAGCCAATTAGAATTTGGATGGTGGTTTCGATATTTGTTGTCGCTAGGCTCGTCATGCTGTTGGCGAGAATTCGCCGGGAGCGAAGCCACCAGAAGATAGTCGTAGAGGGAATGGCGGCCAGAAGCGAGGACAAAGTGAAAAGGGCTATATACCTGCCGAAGACCATGCGACGTAAAAACACCGATGCCCTTTAACATTCTTGCTCCCCTTTGCGGTTTAATTTTTGTGCTATGGTTCGATATAAGACGAATTTGACTTAGTCATAATTGTCTAGTCGCTAGATTAGACATAAATGTCTAATATTTCCATTGGAGAATTTCTATGAGTTATCAAGAATTGATAGCTAAAGCCCTGCAAGGCCGTTCTGTGAATGCGACTGCAAAGGCGTGGAATGTCCAGCAGAGGACGTTAGACCGCTATGTGAAAGCAGAGCAGTTGCCGGACTACAGGACAGCAATGAAAATTGCTGATGAGGCAGGGGTTAGTTACGGTGAAATGCTATCGACGCTCGCACTGGAAGAAGAAAAACGAAAAAGTTATAATCGGCCCCGCGCTGATGTAGCTCAGTTGGTAGAGCAACTGATTCGTAATCAGTAGGTCGGAGGTTCGATTCCTCTCATCAGCACCAGTACCGAAGCGGCTTGCAGCGATGCGGGCCGCTTTCTTTTAAATCAGAAATCTATCGCAGACCGACATTGGCGCTCCACGCATCTGCGGCGGCACGACTTAAACCACTCTCGTAGCTCACGCTGAAAAATATCCTTTTATCGGCACCGATCTTTGCGTCGAGTCCCCCGCCTAGTTGCAAGCTGGTGCCGAGCGAGTCCGACGAGAAGGTAACGTCGCTGGCGCGAATACTGCCCGCAGCGAGGAACTCATGCAGGAGATTGGCTTCGAGGTAGGGCGACCATGCGCGCGCCGTATTGACATTGAAGGTCTTTTGAAGACGACCGCCAAAACGACCGCGCAAACTTTCACCATCACGCAAATCCACAGCAATGCCGTCCACGTCCTTGAAACCACCAAACCTGATTTTCTGATACGAGATCTGAGCTTGTGGTTCGACGATAAGATTGCCGTCCAGGTCAAATGGATAGCCGCCCTCCAGCGACAGCGCATAGCCGAGCCCGTCGGGCGAGCCGGTCTGGCCGCGCTCAGTAGTTTTTATGCTTGCCGAGTACTTCGTCACCTGCGCAACGGTATCAAGATACCAGCCGCCCGCTGCCTGATAGGTTGACGTAACCGCCAGCGTCTTGCCCTCCAGATTCACCTTGGCACTAGAATCATCGACGTTCAATTTCGATTCGCCATAGCTGAATGCCGCGCCGATACGCAGTTTGGCACCGTCATCCATATCCTTGCCCAATAAATTGCCGCCTGTTGCACGCCATGGCCGTTTCCAAGCAAAGCAGCGCGAGCAGAAATACAATGCTGCGAAAATGTATTTTCATTCCCCACCCTAGATCGTTATGGATATTCCTGAGCGTCGGTTCTATCCTCATCTGCCTCCGCTAGAGCACCTCTTCGCTCCGCTGCCTGGCTTCTTCTCTCGCATCTTCCATTTGCCGCCGGGTATCGACCTTCGCTCGCAGATGTGCCGCATAGGCTTGATGGCTGATGGGGGCGCTCGTCATCAATTCTTTCAGATTGGCGGTGCTTTCGTCGTATCGCTGATGCATGACTGCTCCTGATGAAGGGTTTAGGCTTTTTACCACACACCATCGAGTACCGGCAGGATCGACAACAGACCGCATCCCGATTTTTACTCTCCATTTGCCAACGGCTGCTTCCGGCTGTTGGCAAACTCGGCGAAATTCAGATCGCAGGCACGACAGTATTTTCTGCCTCTGCATGTTGCCGCGATTTTGAATATTGACCCGGCGGCATGCCGGTATGGCGGGTGAAGGCGACTGTGAATGTGCTTGGTGAACTGTAGCCGACCAGCGTGGCGACCTCTGTGATTGCTTTTTTCTGCGCAAGAAATTGCTTGGCCAACGCCATCCGCCACGACAGCAGGTAGTCCATCGGGGTGACGCCCAGGGCTGCGCTGAATCGCTGGAAAAAACTGGAGCGCGACAGCGCCGACTCTTTTGCCAGCAGCGCAACGGTCCACGGTTCCTCAGGGCTTTCATGGATGCGCCGGATCGCGTTCGCCAGCCGGATGTCGGCGAGACCGCGCAACAGGCCGGGTGACGTCACTGCGTTGTTGGATGAGCGCAGCGCCTCGATCAGCAACACTTCCAGCAGGCGCTCGAGCACCACGTCCCGGGCCGGCCGCTGTGAGCGCGCCTCATCGATGGCCAGCTGCACCAGCGCCGTCAGGCGAACGTCGCCACGAATGAGGATGACCTTCGGCAGCAGCGTCAACAGCAAAGCGGCATCCGGAGAAGTGAGCTGGCAGAAGCCGACCAGCGACCGGACATCCGCCTCGGCGGATACCGCGCCGTTGCGATGCTCGCCGTTTTCCAGCACTACGGGTTCGGACTGCCATTCATCCTCCAGCGGCATGTCGAAGCTGCTCGCCGAAAATGTCGACATGGCCGGGATCAGCAAGAAATCACCGGCTTCGGCGACCAGCTGCAACTCATCGACCGTATAGCGGATTTTTCCTTCCAGCACGACGCAGCAGCACAACGGCGCTTCTTCGAGTTTGCCGTGCACGCCCCAGCGTCCTGCCCCGGTGACGATCTTCGTATACGACATCTTGGGCTGGAGAAGCGTGACGACGGAGGTCAGGGGATCCACCATATCGGACTCTCGCAAACAAATCTAGGACTTTCGATTGTAGATGGTTTTGTTCAGGCCAGCTATTGTCGTGCTTCCCCTGACAATGAAAGGATGCACATGAAAACCGTTTTGATCACCGGCTGTTCCTCCGGATTCGGACTGGAAATCGCGAAACATTTTTTGGAGCGCAATTGGAAAGTCATCGCCACCATGCGTACACCGAGCGACGCTGTGTTGCCGACATCGGAACATCTGCGCATCCTGAAACTGGACGTTAGCGATGCAGAAAGCATCCGTAATGCCGTCGAAGAAGCCGGGGCGATTGATGTCCTGGTCAACAACGCCGGCGTTGGCATGCTGGGTCCGTTCGAAAGTACGTCGATGGACGCCGTACGCGAGGTATTTGAAACGAATACCTTCGGGACGATGGCCATGACGCAGGCATTTCTGCCCCGGTTCCGGGCAAGCAGGTCGGGTGTGGTCGTCAATGTCGCGTCGTCCGTGACGCTGAAAGCCTTGCCGTTGCTTCCCGTCTATACGGCCAGCAAGGCTGCGGTTGTTGCGTTCACGGCATCCCTGGCGCTGGAGCTGAAGGAATTCAATATACGGGTGGGCGTGGTGCTGCCGGGAATGGCGCCGGAAACAGCGTTTGCCAGCAACGCGCATGCGAGGGTTGCGCAAGCGTTTCCCGAGGATTACGCGGCCACCATGCAGGCGGTGCTGTCGGGATTTCAACATTACACAGGCCCGGTGACGCATTCGGCCGATGTGGCGGAAGCCGTCTGGCAGGTGGTGCAAGACGGTGCGACCGGATTCCGTGTCCCGGCCGGCGCGGATGCGGTCGAATGGTTCAACGACGTCGGCTAGGACCCTGCGCAGGACAAGAGGACGGGATGTGTGCGCAACGCAGGCCGGCGCGGCGCGCTGGCGCAGGAATAGCGAGGGGAAGGAGTGGGGCGGGTATTTTTGGGGCGTTCCACCGGCACTATTTTTACCGGGCGAGATCGAAAACAAGCGGGACAGCCGTCCCACAATCCGGCAGGAACATCGCCGGCGAGAGGATGCCCGTCGTATTCATCTCTCCCCAATTCATTTTCCCCGTTTCATTCCCCAATCCAGGAGACCTACATGACCAGCAAAAATACACTCTGCCTCTGGTACGACGGTGCTGCACTGGAGGCCGCGCAGTTCTATGCCGCGACCTTCCCCGACAGTGCGGTCGGCGCAGTCCATCGTGCGCCGGGCGACTATCCTTCCGGCAAGGAAGGCGATGTCCTGACGGTGGAGTTCACGGTGCTGGGCATTCCCTGCATCGGTTTGAACGGCGGATCGGCGTTCCGCCATAGCGAAGCTTTTTCCTTCCAGGTCGCCACCGACGACCAGGAAGAAACCGACCGTTTATGGAATGCGATTGTCGGCAACGGCGGCCAGGAGAGCGCCTGTGGCTGGTGCAAGGACAGGTGGGGCTTGTCGTGGCAGATCACGCCGCGGGTACTCACGGATGCGGTCATGGGTGCCGACAAGGCTGTTGCCAAACGCGCGTTCGATGCAATGATGAAGATGCGGAAAATTGACGTCGCGGCGATCGAAGCCGCCGTGCGCGGCTGATTTTTTCGCCGCGCGATTTCTTCGCAGCGCGTTTCAGGATGTGCCCCGGAAGGCCGCCGTCAGCGCATGGCGGACACTTCCGGTGAGGAATTGCTGATTCTCACGTCGGTGGATCACCTCGAGATCATTTCACCTCTTCCGGCGCGAGCAGGCTTGCATCGTGCCTCCCCAGCAGCGGCGTCAGCTGCGCAATCTCTTCACTGCTCAACGCCTCGAACAACTGATCGTCACGTTGCTTGTGCACCGACGCCAGGCGCAGCACTTTTTTTTCCCATGCTGTCAAAGAAATGAATTTGGCCCAGCGGCCGGGCCCGTTGTGTGCTCGACAAGTCCTCGGTATTCCAAGGCAAGCCGATTTGCGAGCCAGGCCAGTCAAACGTCCGCTGTGCTTCAGGAAACCTGTTCAGGATCAAACAACATGACCGACGCGGTAAACAATCGCCCCGGGGCGACGCAGAACCCTCCAGACGCAGATCCGCCGAATGGGAGTGGCGATGCGAAGAACGACAAGCCGAAGAAAAAAATGAGTCCGCGCGCCAAACTGATCCTGCGCTCGCTGCTGGTGGTCGTGCTGATCGTGGTCGTCGCCTGGTTCATCTATTACGAATTGCGCGGGAAATACCTGGAGAGCACCAACGATGCCTTCGTCTATGCCGACAGCGTCACGGTCGCGCCCAAGGTCTCCGGCTATGTCGAGCAGGTCTTCGTCGTCGACAACCAGGATGTCAAGGCCGGCCAGCCGCTGGTGCGCATCGACGCGCGCGATTATGCCGCGCAGTCCTCGCAGTCGAAGGCGCAGATCGACGCCGCCGCCGCCAGCGAAGACGCCGCCAAGGCGCAGTTGCAGGAACAGAAGGCCACCATCAGCCAAGCCCAGGCGCAACTGAGTTCCGCGGAAGAAGACGCACGCTTCGCCTCGTCCGAAGTGGAGCGCTATACGCCGCTGGCCGCCAGCGGCGCCGAAACGCGCGAGCACCTCACCACCTTGCGCAACCAGGCGGCGCAGGCAAAGGCCACCGTGGCGTCGCGGCGGGCGGCGCTGGAAGCCGCACGGCTGCGCGTCCATTCGATCGAGGCGCAAGTGCGCCAGGCGCAAGCCCAGGGCGAGACGGCGCGGGCGCAGTTCGAGGCTGCCAACGTCAACCTCGGCTCTACCCAGGTCACTGCCAGCGTGGCCGGCCGCATCGGCGACAAGCAGGTGCGCGTCGGCCAGTTCGTATCGGCCGGCACGCGCTTGATGACGGTGGTGCCGACCGATTTTTACGTGGTCGCCAACTTCAAGGAAACCCAGATCGGCGGCATGCGCAACGGCCAGCCGGTCGCGATCAAGGTGGACGCCTTGCCGGGGACAAGATTCAAGGGCCATGTGGAAAGCATTTCGCCCGGCAGCGGCGCGCAATTTTCGCTGCTGCCGCCGCAGAACGCTACCGGCAACTTCACCAAGATCGTCCAGCGCGTTCCTGTGCGCATCGCCGTGGATGCCTCGGCGGAAGATCGCAGGATCTTCGTCGCCGGCCTGTCGGTCACGGCCGAAGTCGATACCGCGGCGACGGAGCGCACGCATTGAGCTCGCCGGCCGCCGCAACGTCAACATCAGCCTCGGCCTCCGGTCCGAAAGCCGACGCCAGCGCCTGGCTGGCAGTCGCCGCCGGCACGCTCGGCGCGCTGATGGCGACGTTGGATATCTCCATCGTCAATTCCTCGCTGCCCACCATCCAGGGCGAGATCGGCGCCAGCGGCACCGAAGGCACCTGGATCGCCACCGCTTACCTGGTGGCGGAAATCATCATCATTCCGCTGTCCTCGTGGTTGGAAAAACTGCTTGGCTTGCGCACGCTGTTGCTGGCGGCTGCGGGCCTGTTCACGCTGTTCTCGGTGCTGTGCGGCCTGTCGACCACGCTGCCGATGATGATCGTCGGGCGCATCGGCCAGGGCTTCACCGGGGGCGCGCTGATCCCGACCGCCATGACCATCATCGCCACGCGCCTGCCGCGCGAGCAACAGCCGGTCGGCAACGCCATGTTCGGCGCCACTGCCGTCCTCGGCCCGGTGATCGGCCCTGTGCTGGGCGGCTGGCTGACCGAGAACGTCAGCTGGCATTATTCTTTCTTCATCAACGTGCCGGTCGGCATCGCGCTGATTACCTTGTTGCTGGTCGCCGTTCCCTATGAGCGGCCGAAGTTCGAGCAACTGGCCGAAGCCGACTGGTTCGGCATCCTCGGCATGGCGCTTGGCCTCGGCGGCCTGACGGTGGTGCTGGAGGAGGGCGAACGCGAACAGTGGTTTTCCTCGCCGGATATACGCTGGCTGGCCGTCGTGTCGCTGCTCGGCTTCATCCTGCTCGCCGTCGGCCAGTGGCGCGCCAGGCATCCGGTGATCCAGTTGCGGCTATTGCGCGATCGCCAGTTCGGATCGGTGGCGTTGATGGCGATGGCGGTCGGGGTGGCCCTGTACGGCACGGCGTACGTGATCCCGCAATTCCTGGCCGGCATTGCCGGCTACAACTCGCTGCAGTCGGGTGTGATCGTGCTGCTGTCGGGCGTGCCGATGATCCTGATGATGCCGTTCACGCCCTTGCTCATGCGCACCGTCGACATCCGGCTGGCGGTCGGCTTCGGCCTGCTGCTGCTGGCCGCCAGCGCCTTCATGGAAACCGATCTCAGCCCCTTGTCGTACGGCGGCTCGTTCGTGGCGTCGCAACTGATGCGCGGCATCGGCACGGTGCTGGCGATGCTGTTCCTGAACCAGGCGGCGATCCGGTCGGTGCCGCCCTCGCAGGCCGGCGACGCGGCGGGCATCTACAGCGCCGCGCGCAACCTGGGCGGCTCGCTGGCGCTGGCCAGCATCGCCGTGATCCAGGACCAGCGGTTGTGGCTGCACAGCCGCCGGCTGGAAGAAAGCATTTCCGCCAACGCCGAGCTGGTGCAGTCGGGCATGGCGGCGCAAGCGCATCTGCTGGGCGGGCAGGACACCGCGATACGCCTGCTCGGTTCCACCATCCAGATGCAGGCGCTGACGATGACGTACGCCGACCTGTTCTGGTTGCTGGGCGTGGCGATCCTCTGCATCCTGCCGCTGGTGTTGTTCCTGCGGCCTTTGCCGACCAACGCCGCACCGGTCGCGGCTCACTGAAAAAGATCATGCGAACATTTCCTCTCTGCTCACTTGTTTCCCTTGCATGCGCCGCTGCACTGGCCGGTTGCGCGCCTGGTCCCGAGTATGCAGGGCCGCCTGACGCCGCCCCGGTGGCGGCGCAATCGGGTCGCTTCGTGCGCGGCCAGGAGGTCGCCAGCATCGAAGCGCCCGTCAATCGCTGGTGGGAAGCACTCGGCGATCCGGTGCTCAGCGACCTGGTGCAGCGCGCACTCGACGCCAATCCCAATCTCGGTGTCGCCCGCGCGCGTCTGCAGCAGTCGCGCGCCGCGCTCAACCTGGAACAGGCCAATTCGCTCCCCAGCGTCGGCGCCTCGGCGTTGGCCGCACACGCGCGCCTGCCGCCGGTCAATCTGGGCGGCTTATCGGGATCCTCCGGCTCCTCCGGATCGTCCGGCTCAGCCACCAGCCTTAACCTCTACAACCTCGGTGTCGACGCCACCTGGGAAGCCGACTTGTTCGGCGGGCATCGCCGCGCAGTGCAGGCCGCCAACGCCACCGCTGAAGCGGCGGAAGCATCGCTGGCCGACGTCCAGGTCAGTCTCGAAGCGGAGGTCGCGAATGCCTACATCAACCTGCGCGATCGCCAGCGCCGCATTCAATTGGCCGACCAATCGATTCGCGCTCAGGAGCAGATGGCGGCATTGATGCGCCAGCGACTGGAGCGCGGCACCGCCTCCAGTCTCGATCTGATCCGCGTGCAAAACCAGCTCGACAGCACCCGCAGCGACCAGGTGCCGCTGCAGGCCGAGCTCGAGTCCTACCTGAATCAACTGGCCACGCTGGCAGGGCAGGAACCCGGCACCTTGGATGACATGCTGCTGGCGAAAGCAAACGCAGAAAATGCGGTGCCCTTGCCGCCCGCGCAAGTCGCGGCAGGCGACCCGCAGACCTTGCTGCGGCGTCGTCCCGACATCCGCGCAGCCGAGCGCACGCTGGCCGCAGACACCGCCAAGATCGGCCAGGCCGAAGCGGCGCGCTATCCCAGCCTGAAGCTGTTCGGTGTCATCGGACTGGGCGGCACGCATCCGTCCGACCTGACGAAACTCGACGACTTCACCGCGGTGGCGGCGCCGATGCTGAGCTGGAATTTCCTCGACTTCGGTCGCGCCAAGGCGCGCGTCACCCAAGCCGAGCGCGTGCGCGACGAAGCCGAGATCAAGTATCGGCAATCGGTGCTCGAGGCGCTGCGCGATGCCGAAGATTCGCTGTCGCGTTTCCGTTACGGCCGCGTGACGGTCGCCACCGTCGCGCGCACCAAGGCGTCGGCCGACCGTGCACTGGAGCTGGCGCAGCAACGCTACCGGGCCGGCACCGGCACCTTGATCGAGGTGCTGGACACCACGCGCCAGCAAATCTCGGCGCAGCAAAACCTGTCTCAGGCCGAGGCTGCATTGACACGCAGTTTCGTGGGTATCCAAAAAGCGCTTGGCTTGGGATGGGGTGGTTGACGAATGATCAACTTTTTATCGCGAGGGCTGTAACAACTGTAAGGGAATGTTTGGACAGGCTGCAAAACCGAAACTATTCGGAGAAAATGCGGCTCGAATAACCGTCCACATTCCATTTGCCGCCAAGCGGTGACCTTATATCCAACAAGGACCCTCATCATGAAAACAATCCAAAAAATCACGGTCATTTCCGTCACTGTCTGCGCGTTGGCGGCGATGAGCGGCTGTAGCAACATGTCCCGGCGCGACAAGAACACCGCGGTGGGCGCGGGTATCGGTGCGGTAGCCGGCGCGGTGCTGACCGGCGGTAGCGGCATCGGCACCGCCGGCGGCGCTGCGGTGGGCGGCGTGATCGGGCATCAGATCGGCAGGTAAGGCGATTTGCTTCCTTTGGCGATGAACAAGAAAGAGGACCAGGCGGTCCTCTTTTTTTTCTTCAATCCGGTTGCACCGGTGTCGCAGCAGTGTTCCCGACCACCGTCGTCCACGGCCGCACCTGCCATTGCGTCACCACCCCGTTGAGAACGTAGGGATCCTGGTTGGCGAAATTCTCGGCGACTTCCGGCGAATCGCCGGTGAACAATAGCAAGGCCTCGTCTTCCGGATCGGCGAGTGCGCCGCCGAGGATCAGTTCGCCGCGTGCGCTGGCTTCCCAGGCATAGCGGAGATGCGCGCTGCGGAACGGCTGCTTGGCTGTCTTGCTGTCCTTGACGAAGCGGTAAAACAAAGCGTAATGCATGGCAACCTCTTTTTTGACGATGATGATGTCCAGCGCAAATTGTACGCTGACATTCCGCTGACTTTCCGCCGACCTTCGGCGAGTTGCAAAAAGCGCTTCAAAGCGCGCGTCAGCGTTCCTTTCGCGGCTGTGTTCCTCGGTTGCAGTTTCAATAGGCGTCGGGTAACATCGTTCGTCCGTCATGCCGGATGAATCAGAAAATCACCGGCAGCGGGATCCTGCTTGCAGGCGCATTTGCACAACACCGCGTTGTTGGTTTCCGGCAATAAGAAAAATAGCCCGCAAGCCGCACAAAAAGAATATGTAATCAGTACACGGTGCACATGAAGGGGGCCGTATTTCAGTCATTCTTACCGCCGGGGGAACGGTGATCCGCCGACGCTTTGCCGGCATCGCCTGTGCCTGCCGCATCTTGCTCACGGCAACGCTGTCCATGACGTTGATCAGCTCAGCTGGCGCGGCTCAGGCAGCCGGCCCCGATTGTTCCCGTCCTTACACCCTCGCCTTGCACGACCACGGCTTGCTGTACTCGGCCGATACCGACACCGGCATCGACAAGGACTTCGCCGATGAGCTGATCCGTCGCAGCGGCTGCAAGGTCGGCGTCAGCCTGATGTCGCGCGCGCGCATCTGGCAACTGATCGAGTCGGGTGCGCTGGACTTCAGCCTGTCCGGTATCGCCAGCCCCGAGCGTCGCCGCTTCGCTTCCTTCGCCTGGTACTTCAGCAACAAGTATTACTTGCTGGTGCGCAAGGATGCCGGCATGCGCCAACTGGTCGAATTCGAACGCAGCGAGACCTTCCGGCTCGGCGTCATCCGCAGTTTCCGTTACAGCGCCTCGGCCAATCGCCTGGTCGACAAACTGTCGGCCGCCAACCGAGTAACCCAGGCCGGCGGCCTCGATCCGTTGTACCAGGCGCTGATGGCCAATCGCATCCAAGGCATGATCATGGAACCGTTTGACTATCCGGTGGTGGAAGAGAAGCACATCCGCGACGTCACCGCGATCATCGAATTCAACGACCCCTCGATTCCGCACGGGCTGATCATGTCCAACAAGGGCTTGCCGCCCAGCGAGCGCGACAAGTGGCGCGCGCTGGTGGAAGAAATGCGCGCCGACGGCACCGTCCGCCGCATCTTCGAAAAATATTTCCCACCGGCGCTGGCGGCTTCGATGGTCGACTTCCAGGCGCAGCCGTGAACTGGATACGGCAAATCCTGTTGCCGTTGACCATCCTGGTCGCCGGCCTGTGCGTGACCTGGGTCGCCTGGGACCATGAACGCGACGCCTCGCAGAAAGAGCTGCGCGCGCAATTCGATTTTTCCTTGCGTGAAGCGGTCAGCCGCGTTGAGCAGCGCGTCTCCAGTTATGAACAGATGCTGCACGGCGTGCAAGGCCTGTTCACCGCCAACGGAAAATTCGACCGTACGGCATTGCATGACTACGTCGCCTCGCTGAATCTCGACGCCAATTTTTCGGGCATCCAGGCCATCGGCGCGGAAGAGTGGATCAGCAACGCCGGCAAGAATGCACACATCGCGCGCATGCACCAGCTGGGTTTCACCGACTACGCCATCCGGCCTGCGGGCGAGCGTCCCGACTACGCCCCGATCATCATGCGTGAGCCCTACGTCGGTCGCAATCGCGTGGCCTTCGGCTTCGACCCCTGGGCCGAAACCAATCGCCGGCGCGCCATGGAAAAAGCGCGCGACTCCGGCATGGCGGCGATTTCCGGCAAGGTCAAACTGGATCTCGACGCCGACGGCCAGGGCCAGCCAAGCTTCCTGATGTACCTGCCGATCTATGCGCGCGGCATGCCGCCATCGACCATTGCCGAACGCCGCGCCAGCCTGATCGGATGGGTGCACGCTTCGTTCCGCATGAGCGACGTGGTCGCCAGCTTGTATGGCGAACAGCCGATGGGCGTGGCGTTTGCCATTTACGACGGCGTCGAACCGTCGGCCGAGGCGCTGTTGTATCAATCAGCCACGGGTATCGACCAGAAGAAGCCGACCCTGATCAGCGCCACCGAATACCTGGTGGTGGCCGGCCACAACTGGACGCTGTCGATGAACACCGTCGACGACTTTACCACCCGCTTCGGCCGCAACGCCGAGGTGCAGACCGCCGTGACCGGCGTCGGCCTGAGCATATTGCTGGCGCTGCTGGCCTGGCTGCTCATGTCGAGCCGGCGCCGCGCCATTCGCCTGGCCAACAAGATGACCAGCGAACTACGCGCCAGCGAAGAGCAGTTCCGCGCCATCGCCGACTGTACCGTCAATTGGGAAGTCTGGTGGGGCCTGGACGGCAAGCCGCGCTGGATCAATCCTTCGGTATTCCACTACACCGGCTACACCGTCGAGGAATGCATGGCGATGCCGAACTTCAAGGCGCAGTTCATCTACCTTGAAGACTTGCCGCGCGTGGTGCCCGAATTCGACAAGGGCCTGCTCGGCGAGCGCGGCGACGACCTCGAGTTCCGCTGCGTGCGCAAGGACGGTTCACTGTTCTGGCTGTCGGTGTCGTGGCTGCCGATCACCGATGCCAACGGCGTCTTCACCGGGTTTCGCACCAGCGGCCGCGACATCACCGAACGCAAGCAGGCCGAAGCCGAACTGCGCATCGCCGCGGTGGCGTTCGACTCGCTCGAGGGCATGATGGTCACCGACGCCGACAGCAAGATCCTGCGCGTGAACCAGGCCTTCACCGAAATGACGGGCTATGGCGCCGAGGAAGTCATCGGCAAGACGCCGCGCCTGCTGCGCTCGGACCGCCACAGCCCGGCCTTCCATCGCGCCGTATGGGAAAGCGTGCGCCACTCCGGCGGCTGGCAGGGCGAAATCTGGAATCGACGCAAGAACGGCCAGGTCTACCCCGAATGGTTGACCATCTCGGCGGTGAAGGGCGACGACGGCGTCGTCACGCATTACGTCGGCACCCATCACGACATCACCGAACGCAAGATCGCGGAAGAGCGCATCAAGGAGCTGGCCTTTTTCGACGCGCTCACCCGCCTGCCGAACCGCACGCTGCTGCTCGACCGCCTCAAGCAGGCGATCGCGGCCAGCACGCGCAACAAGACCAGCAGCGCCTTGCTGTTCATTGACCTGGATCACTTCAAGACGCTCAACGACACGCTCGGCCATGACAAGGGCGACCTGCTGCTCAAGCAAGTGGCGCAGCGGCTGGCGCTCAGCGTGCGCGCCAACGATACGGTGGCGCGTGTGGGCGGCGACGAATTCGTGGTGGTGCTGGAAAGCCTGCACCGCAATCCGCAGGAAGCCGCCAGCCAGACCAAGGCCATCGGCGAAAAAATCCTCGGCGTACTCGATTCGCCATATCAGCTCGACGACGTCGAATACCGCACCACCGCCAGCGTCGGCGCCACCGTGTTCCGCGGCCGCCAGGCGTCGATCGACGAGTTGCTCAAGCAGGCCGACCTGGCGATGTACAAGTCGAAGGAAACCGGCCGCAACGCCATGAGCTTCTTCGACCCGGCCATGCAGACCGTGGTGTTGGAGCGCGCCGCGCTCGAAGCCGGCTTGCGCAAGGCCATCGATGGCGGCCAATTGCTGCTGCATTACCAGGCGCAGGTGGTCGAAGGCGGTCGCGTGACCGGCGCCGAAGTGCTGGTGCGCTGGCAGCATCCGCAGCGCGGCACGGTGCCGCCGGCGGAATTCATCCCGCTGGCCGAAGAGACCGGCCTGATCCTCTCGCTCGGCAACTGGGTCATGGAAACCGCCTGCACACAACTGGCGCGCTGGGCTTTGCGCACCGAGACCTCGCACCTGAGCATCGCCGTCAACGTCAGCGTGCAGCAATTCCGCGAAGCCGATTTCGTCGAGACCGTGTGCGGAATCATCGAACGCACCGGCGCCAATCCGAAGCGTCTCAAGCTCGAGCTCACCGAGAGCCTGCTGGTGGACAACGTCGAAGACATCATCCAGAAGATGTACGCTCTCAAGGCCAAGGGTGTCGAGTTCTCGCTGGACGACTTCGGCATCGGCTATTCGTCTTTGTCCTATCTCAAACGCTTGCCGCTGAATCAGCTTAAAATCGACCAGTCGTTTGTGCGCGATGTCCTGATCGACCCCAACGATGCCGCCATCGCCAAGACCATCGTCGCACTCGCGCAAAGTCTCGGCCTGGGGGTCATCGCCGAGGGCGTCGAGACCGACGCGCAGCGCAATTTCCTGGCCGACGCAGGATGTCACGCCTATCAGGGCTACTTCTTCTGCCGGCCGCTGCCGCTGGACGGATTCGAGCAATTCGTCCAGGCCTTCGATCCGATTCTCGATATGGAGTAACACATGTCCGCTGCTTCCAAGATCGCCGATTTTCCCATCAACGCCAAGTGGCCCGCCCGGGATCCCGAGCGCATCCAGTTGTATTCGCTGCCCACGCCCAACGGCGTCAAGGTCTCGATCATGCTGGAAGAAACCGGCCTGGCCTATGAGCCGCACCTGGTCAGTTTCGACACCGGCGACCAGTTTTCGCCGGAGTTCCTCTCGCTCAATCCGAACAACAAGATTCCCGCGATCATCGATCCCGATGGCCCTGGCGGCAAGCCGCTGGCGTTGTTCGAGTCCGGCGCGATCCTGATGTACCTGGCCGAAAAAACCGGCACGTTCCTGCCGCAGGATCCGGCCGCGCGTTACGAAGCCATCCAGTGGGTGATGTTCCAGATGGGCGGCATCGGTCCGATGTTCGGCCAGCTCGGCTTCTTCCACCGCTTCGCCGGCAAGGAATACGAAGACAAGCGTCCGCGCGACCGTTACGTCGCCGAGTCGCGCCGCCTGCTCGGCGTGCTCGACCAGCGCCTGGCGGACCGCGAATGGGTGATGGGCGAGTACGGCATTGCAGACATCGCGATCTTTCCGTGGGTGCGCAACCTGGTCGGCTTCTATGAAGCAGGCGAACTGGTCGGCTTCCAGGATTTCACGAACATCAAGCGCGCACTCGACGCCTTCGTCGCCCGTCCTGCGGTGATCAAGGGACTGGCGATTCCTGCGCGCGGCTGATGCGCAGGAAGTAAGCCATGTCCTTTGACGGACGCCTGCTGGCCGGCGTCAGCGTGCTGGCGGCGGTGATCGAGCGCGGCACCTTTGCGCGCGCGGCCGAGGCGCTCAACATGTCGGACTCCGGCGTCAGTCGTGCCATCGCGCGGCTGGAGGTGCGCGTCGGCGTGCGCCTGCTGGACCGCACGACACGTTCGATGAACCTGACCGACGAAGGCCGGCGCTTTTACGAACAGGTGGCGCCGCTGCTGGCGGGCATCGAGGAAGCGGCCGTCGACGCCTCCGGCTCGGCCAGCGCCGTGCGCGGTCGCCTGCGGGTAGACCTTGATCCCTTCTTCTCGCGGCTGCTGCTGGCCGAACATCTCGGCGCCTTCCTCGAAAAATATCCCGACCTGACGCTGGAACTGACCACGCGCGAGCATCTCGGCGACCTGGTGGCCGACGGCATCGATGTCGCCATCCGTTTCGGCAAGCCGCCGACGTCGACCACGGTAGCGCGCAAGCTGTTGGAGACGCGCATCCTCACGGTGGCGTCGCCTGCCTATCTGGCCAGGCATGGCAAGCCCTCGCATCCGTCCGAGCTGGTCAACCACCAGTGCATCCACTTCCGCGACCCGACCACGGGCCGGCCGTATGAATGGGTATTCCACAAGGGGCGCAAGGTGGTCGAGGTCAATCCGCCGGGCCGGCTCGTCCTCAACGATTCCGGCACCATGCTGCTGGCATGCAGCGCCGGCGCCGGCATCGCCCAGATCCTGGCGCTGGGCGCGCAGAACGTGCTGAAGCAGGGGCAACTGGTGGAGATATTCCCCGACTGGCCGGACGAGCGTTTTCCGCTCTATGCGTTGCATCCTTCGCGCCACCGGCCGCCGGCCAAGGTGCGGGCCTTTATCGATTTCGCGCTGGAAGCGGTGCGCTGACCGATTTTTCATGCTGTCGAAAAGACAACATGAAAGAAGGTCGCAAGAACTGCGGCGCAGTCCCTGAGCGCAGAGGGATTACAGTATAATTTTCGCGCAATTTCCCATAAGAAAAAGAACCCGATTGCGGTGATCCGGCCTGACCGCTCGCGATGATTGTCTTGCCGTTCCTTGTCCCCAACACCACCCACGGAGCACAACGTGCCAGGTTTTTCCACGCCAGCCGAACAACGCATCGATGCAAAACCAACACGCGCCGGCGGCGCCATTTCCGGACTGCCGCTGCCGCCGGGACCGCTGATCGGTTTCGGCATCGCGATCTTCGCGGTGATCCTGATCGCCTTCTTTTCCTATCGTGCGCAGGAGGTGCGCACCAGCACCGCCGAACTGGTGTCGCATTCCATCGACGTGCGCGAACAGCTGCAGGCGCTGGTGTCCGCGCTCAAGGATGCCGAGACCGGTCAGCGCGGCTTCCTGCTGACCAATAGCGAAAGCTACCTGCTGCCCTACACCAACGCCAAGGCGGCGTTGCCGGGCCAGCTGAAGCGTTTGCGCAGCCTGGTCAGCGACAACCAGGAACAAGTCCAACGATTCGACTCCGCCGCATTGATAGCGCAAGACAAGATGGAAGAGCTGGCCGAGAGCATCGAGTTGCGCCGCACGCTCGGCGCGGACGCCGCGCTGGCGGTGGTGCGCACCAACCGCGGCAAGATGGCGATGGACCGCCTGCGCGCGATTATCGATGAGATGGAGCTGCATGAGCGCAACCTGCTGGCCAATCGCCAGGAAGAGTGGCGCGACGCGGTGGCGTTCGCCTCCGCGGTTACCTGGATCGGATCGGGCGTGCTGCTGGTGCTGATCGTGGCGGCTGCGGCGATGACGTCGCGCGACTACCGTGCGCGTGAGCGCCAGGTGTGGATCCGCGCCGGCCAGATCGGACTGGCGGCACGCCTGCAGGGCGAGCAGCGGCTCGACGTGTTGGGCGACAATGCGCTGGCTTTCCTGGCCGACTATTTGGGCGCGCAGGTCGGCGCGATCTATCTCCATGACGACACCGATGCCTTCCGTCGCTTCGGTTCTTACGCCATCGGCGCCGGCTCCGGCCATGCATTGCTGCAACCCGGGGACGGCCTGCTGGGACAAGCGGCAAAAAGCAATCGCGTGGTGCACGTGCGCGATGTGCCGGACGGCTACTTGCCGGTGACGTCCAGCCTCGGCGCCGGCAAATCGCGCGAGCTGCTGATCGCACCGGCCAGCGTCGACGGCGTGGTGCAGGCGGTGATTGAACTCGGCTTCTTCCGCCCGCTGCACGCGGCCGAGCTGGAGTTGCTGGAGCGCACCGCCGATCTGATCGCGGTCTCGGTGCGTTCTTCCAAGGACCGGACGCGACTGGAAGAGCTGTTGGAAGAAACCCAGCGCCAGGCCGAAGAATTGCAGGCGCAGGAAGAAGAGCTGCGTGTCAACAACGAGGAGCTGGAAGAGCAGGGCCAGGCGCTCAAGCAGTCGCAGGCGCGCCTGGAAACCCAGCAGAGCGAACTGGAAGAAACCAACGCCCAGCTGGAAGAGCAGGCGCAGCAACTGGAAGCGCAGAAGGACGATCTGTCCAGGACGCAGATCGTCTTGCTGGAGAAGGCTTCCGAGCTGGAGCGCTCGAACCAGTACAAGAGCGAATTCCTCGCCAACATGAGTCATGAACTGCGCACGCCGCTCAACTCGACGCTGATCCTGGCCAAGCTGCTGGCGGACAACAAGGCAGGCAACCTGACCGACGAGCAGGTGCGTTTCGCCCAGACCATCTCTTCGGCCGGCAACGATCTGCTGGCGCTGATCAACGACATCCTCGATTTGTCGAAGATGGAGGCCGGGAAAATCGAAATCGTCTCCGAGCAGCTGAGGATACAGAAGCTGAATGAAGAACTGACCGCGACTTTCCTGCCGACCGCGCAACAGAAGGGCCTGTCGTTCCGGACCATCGTCGAAGCCGGCACCCCGGAGCAGATCGTCACCGACGCGCAACGCCTCGGCCAGATCCTCAAGAACTTGCTGTCCAATGCGGTGAAATTCACCGACAAGGGCGAAGTCACGCTGACGATCTATCCCAACGCCGAAGACCGGGTGGCATTCTCGGTGCGCGACACCGGCATCGGCATCGCCGACGACCAGCAGCATTTCATCTTCGAAGCCTTCCGCCAGGCCGACGGCAGCACGCATCGCAAATACGGCGGCACCGGCCTCGGCCTGTCGATCTCGCGCGACCTCGCGCGCATCCTCGGCGGCGACATCCAGGTACAGAGCCGCCTGGGCGAAGGCAGCATTTTCACGCTGACGTTGCCGCTGACCTATTCGCCGGAGGCCTCCAACCTGGTGCTGCCGACGCGCGGCGACGCGAACGTTGCGGCGATGCCGGCCAGCCATGCGTCAACGGTGGTCTCGGCCGCGCGCGTGTCGCTGGCCGCCACGGCGGCGCCGGACGTGCAGACGCCGTCGCGCGTTGGGCCGACCCTGCATCCGATCGCCATCGACGACGACCGCAACCGCCTCAAGCCGTCTTCGCGCCTGATACTGGTGGTGGAGGACGACACTGCGTTTGCGCTGATCCTGCGCGACCTGGCCCATGAGATGGGCTTCCAGTGCGTCATCACGCACTCCGCCAACGACGGCGTGGCGGCGGCCGACCTGTACCACCCGAGCGCGATCCTGCTTGACATGAACCTTCCCGATTTCTCCGGCCTGGGCGTGCTCGACCAGATAAAGCGCAATCCGCGCACCCGCCATATCCCGGTGCACGTGGTCTCGGTCGCCGACTACGTCCAGGAAGCCATGGAACGCGGTGCCGTCGGCTACGCCCTGAAGCCGGTCCAGCGTGAACAACTGATCGATGCCTTCAACAAGCTGGAAGCCAAGTTTTCGCAAAACCTGCATCACGTGCTGGTGGTTGAGGACGATGCGCGCCAGCGCGACAGCATCCGCCAGTTGCTGGGCAATGATGACGTCAACATCGTCGGTGTCGAGACGGCGGCAGAGGCGCTGGAACAATTGCGCGCTACTACCTTCGATTGCATGGTGATGGACCTCAACCTGCCGGACCTGAGCGGCTACGAGTTGCTGGAGAAAATGGCCCGGCAAGAGGACGTCGCCTTCCCGCCGGTCATCGTCTATACCGGCCGCTCGCTGACCGGCGAAGAAGAGCAGGGTCTGCGCCGCTTCTCGCGATCGATCATCATCAAGGATGCGCGTTCGCCCGAGCGCCTGCTCGACGAGGTGACGTTGTTCCTGCACCAGGTGGAAACCACCTTGCCGGCCGAAAGCCAGCGCCTGCTCAAGGTGGCGCGCGATCGCGAAGCGGTGTTCCAGGGCCGCCGCGTGCTGGTGGTCGAGGACGATGTGCGCAACATCTTTGCGCTGTCCAGCGTGCTTGAACCCAAGGGCATGAAGGTCGAGATCGCGCGCAACGGCATTGAGGCGCTGGAGGCGCTCAAGCGGAGCCAGACGCCGGGCGCGCAGCACATCGACCTGGTGCTGATGGACATCATGATGCCGGAGATGGACGGCATGACCGCGATGCGCGAGATCCGCCGCCAGCCCGAATGGAAGAAGCTGCCGATCATCGCGTTGACCGCCAAGGCGATGAAAGACGACCAGGAGAAATGCCTGGCCGCCGGCGCCAATGACTACATTGCCAAGCCGCTCGACGTCGAAAAGCTGCTATCGCTGGTGCGCGTCTGGATGCCGAAATGAATACCGCGAACGCCATGAACATTGACTGCTGAGCGCCAGATGCCGACACGCCACTTCGATATCGAGATGCAGCTGCTGCTGGACGCGATCTATCTCAAGTACCATTGCGATTTTCGCGGCTATGCGGGGGCTTCGCTCAAGCGCAGGCTGGTGACGGCGATGAGCCGTTTTCGTTGCGAGACGCTGTCGCAACTGCAGGACAAGGTGCTGAACGATCCGGAGGTGTTCCCGGTGCTGATGGAATACCTCACCGTGCAGGTCAGCGAGATGTTCCGCGACCCCAGTTACTTCCGCGCCTTGCGTGAGAAAGTCGTGCCGTTGCTGCGCACCTATCCGTCGCTGAAGATCTGGGTGGCCGGCTGCAGCGCCGGCGAAGAAGTCTATTCGCTGGCGATCCTGCTGCGCGAAGAGGGTTTGCTGGAGCGCTCGTTGATTTATGCCACCGACATCAACCAGAGCGCGTTGCAAAAAGCCGAGGCCGGCGTCTACGAGCTCGAACGCATCGCCGGCTTCACCGGCAATCATCAGAAATCGGGCGCCCGCACCTCGCTGTCGGACTACTACACGGCGGCATACGGTCGCGCGGTATTCGACAAGTCGCTGCGCCGGCACATCGTGTTTTCCGATCACAGCCTGGCGACCGACAGCGTGTTCGCCGAGATGCACCTGGTGTCGTGCCGCAACGTGCTGATCTATTTCAACCGGCAGTTGCAGGAGCGTGCGCTCGGCCTGTTCCGTGAGTCGCTGTGCCGCAAAGGCTTCCTCGGCCTCGGCTCAAAAGAGTCACTGCGCTTTTCGGAGCATGCGACGGCCTTCGACGACGTGGTGCGCGAGGACCGGATCTTTCAGAAAAAGAATACGCTATGAGTTCCATCGATGCCATCGTTTCGCTTGCGGGCCGTGTCGATGCGATCGCGATCGGCACCTCGGCCGGCGGCGTGGAAGCGCTGTCTCGCTTGTTGCCGGCGCTGCCGCAGGGCTCCCCCGTGGCGGTGTTCGTGGTGCTGCATTTGCCGCGCGAACGGCCCAGCCTGCTGGTCGACATCTTCGCGCCCAAGTGCGGCATGGTGGTGTGCGAGGCATCCGACAAGGAGCCGGTCGAGGCCGGCACGATATACTTCGCTCCGCCCGATTATCATTTACTGGTCGATGAAGGGCCGCACCTGGCACTGTCGTCGGACGAGCTGGTCAATTTTTCAAGGCCGGCCATCGACGTGCTGTTCGAATCGGCCGCCGATGAATACGGCGAGCGCCTGCTCGGCATCGTGCTCACCGGCGGCAACCAGGACGGCGCCGCCGGACTGCAGGCGATTCGTGCGGCCGGCGGCATGACCGTGGTGCAGCAACCGCAAAGCGCGCAAGTGCCGTACATGCCCGAAATGGCGCTGCAGCAGGGTGAAGTGGATTACGTATTGACGTTGGAGCAGATTGCCGCGTTACTGAGAACGCTGCAAGAAAGATAAAAATGAAAAATCACAACAAGGAAACCATGCTGCCCCGCGTGAAGTTTCTCCTCGTCGACGACCTCGACGAAAACCTGCTGGCCTTGTCGGCGCTCCTCCAACGCGACGACGTCGAACTGCTGCAGGCGCGCTCCGGCTTCGAAGCGCTGGAATACCTGCTGGTGCACGATGTTGCGCTGGCGTTCATCGACGTGCAGATGCCGGACATGGACGGCTTCGAGTTGGCTGAACTGATCCGCGGCAGCGAGCGCACGCGCAATGTGCCGCTGATCTTCGTCACCGCGGGCGCGCGCGATGAACGCCGCATGTTCAAGGGGTACGAAACCGGCGCGGTGGACTTCCTCTACAAGCCGATCGAGCCGCATATCTTGCAGAACAAGGCGGAAGTGTTCTTCCAGCTGTACCGGCAAAAGCAGCAACTGGCGCAGGAGCTGCGCGAGCGCACCGAGACCTTGCGCCTCAATGAAATGTTCGTCGCCATCCTGGGGCATGACTTGCGCAATCCGCTCGGCGCGGTATTGACGGCGGCCACGCTGATCCAGCGCGCGTACAAGGAAGAAGTCGTGCAGAAGGCCAGCATGCAGATCATCAACAGCGGCAAGCGCATGGGACGAATGATCGACGGCATGCTCGACCTGGCGCGTGCGCGCCTGGCGGGCGGCATTCCGTTGACGCGCCAGCCGGTCCGCCTGGATGAGGTCATGCAGCGGGTGGTGCAGGAGCACCAGGCCGCCTTCCCCGAAAGCTGCATCGAATTGCAGGTCGGCGGCGATCCGGCGGGTCATTGGGATCCCGACCGCCTGAGCCAGGTGGTCGCCAATCTGTTGGGCAACGCCATCCGCCACGGCAGGCCGGGTGAAACGGTGCAGGTGCTGCTGGACGGCAACGCGCCGGAGCAGGCGACCTTTTCTGTGTCGAACGCCGGCGTCATCCCGCAGGAAGTGCTGCCCTACATCTTCGATCCGTTTCGTAGCGGCGCGCCGCGCGGCGGCCAGCATGACGGTCTCGGGCTCGGACTATACATCGTGCAGCAGATCGTGCACGCGCACCAGGGCGATATCGAGGTGCAATCCGGTTCGGGCGACAGGACTGTCTTCACGGTGACGATCCCGCGCCAGCCGCGCTGACCGACGATGATGCTGCCGACCGTGCAATGCGGCCGGCGGCCGCTGATCTGTTCCACGATGTATCAAGTCAAATGCGGCCCGGCCGCTTTTTCCCCAGAGCGTGAATCCCTATAGTGCATTCCAAGGCAACGCGAGATCACCCCGGTCCGCACGCCGACACCATGCGTATTTGCGTCACTTACGGTCAATCACTCTCGAAGGAAACATCATGTCTTATCAACCAAAAACCATCGTCATCACGGGCGCCTCCAGCGGCATCGGCTTCGCTCTGGCGCAAGCCTATCTGAAGCGCGGCGACTATGTCGTCGGCAATGCACGCACCGAAGAACGCCTGCAGGCTGCTGCTGCCGAGTTCGAAAACGCTGGCAACTTCTTTGGCGTCGCCGGCGACATCGCGCTGCCGGCAACCGCGGAAGAAATTTTTTCTGAAGCGCTGGACCGTTTCGGCAAGGTCGACGTGCTGATCAACAACGCCGGCATCTTCATCGCCAAGTCCACCGTCGACTATACCGAGCAAGATGTCGACAGCATCGTCAGTACCAACCTGAAGGGTTTCTTCTACATCACCCAGCAAGCGGTGCGCCATATGGTGGAACATCGCAGCGGCCATATCATCAACATCACCGCCAGCATCGCCATGCAGCCGACCACGGCGGTCCCGGCGCTGTTGCCGGTGCTGATCAAGGGCGGCCTCAACCAGGCTACGCGCGCACTTGCGCTGGAACTGGCGGCGCACAACGTCAAGGTCAATGCGGTCGCACCCGGCATCATCGAGACGCCGCTGCATGCACCGGGCAGCCATGATTTCCTCAAGGCCTTGCAGCCGAGCGGCCAGATCGGACAAGTGGACGACATCGTCGGCGCGGTGCAGTACCTGACCGATTCCAGCTTCACCACCGGCGCGATCCTGCCGGTTGACGGCGGCGCCAGCTCGGGTCGCTGGTAAAAAAGAACTGCCCTAGCGCTGCAGCTTTTCCATCATGAAGTCGACGAAGGCGCGCACGCGTGAAGACATGTGGCGCGCGTGCGGATACAGCATCACGAAGGGGCGGGTGACGCCGCCGTGGTCGGGCAGCACGTCGATCAGGGCGCCGGAACGCAATTCTTCGGCGACCACGAAGCGGTAGGTCTGGAACAGTCCGGCGCCGGCGCGCGCCAGCGTGACGCCGCCGAGCACGTCTTCGGCGCAGCCGTAGTTGCCGCTGGTCGGCACGTCGATGTCGACGCCGTCGCGCCGCAGTGTCCATGGCAGCCGGCGGCCGTTGCTGGGCAGATCGAACTGGATGCATTCGTGCGCATGCAGTTCGTCGATGGAATGCGGCGTGCCGGCCCGGCGCAGATAGTCCGGGCTGGCCACGACGACGAGTTCGGCGTCTTCCAGCGTGCGCGCGATCAGGTTCGAGTCGTCCGGCGCCTTGCCCCGCACCGACAGGTCGTAGGCATCATCGGCGAAATCGACGTTGCGGTTGCTGATATGGGTTTCGACGGCGACATCAGGATAACGCGCACGGAATTCCGGCAGGATCGGCAGCACGCGGAAATGTGCATATGGGGTCGGCAGGCTGATGCGCAGGGTGCCGGCCGGTTTGCCGTGCAGCCCGCTGACGCGGCGTTCGGCTTCGATCAGCGTGGACAGCGCCTCGCGGCATTGCTCGAAGTACAGCTGGCCTTCCTCCGTCAGGCGGATCTGGCGCGTGGTGCGTACGAACAAGCGCACGCCCAGGCGCTCTTCGAGGCGCGAGACCGAGCGACTGACTGCAGCCGGCGTCACGCTGGCGGCCACTGCGGCCGCGCTGAAGCTGCTCAGTTCCGCCGCCAGGCAGAACAATTCGATGCTGCCGACCTGGAGATCGTCGAAGGGGCGCCTTGTGCCGGTTTTCATGCGCGTGTCCTGTGCGGAAATATTTTCATAAGGGAATAGTCCGGATGGTAAACCAATTGCCGTCCGGGCACCGGTGGCCGGCAGCATGAATATACCCGGCGTCGTATCATCGGCGTACCTGGAATTGCACAATCAGAACAAATCAGACCAATGAGGAATCCATGTCCCTGAATCAAACATCTTCACTCGAACGATTCCCGCGCTACCGTCTGCTCGACCAAGCTACGCCCGTGCAGAAGCTCGAGAACTTGCGCCGCCTGTTGCCGGAGACGGCGGCGGTCAATATTTTCGTCAAGCGCGACGACCTGATGTCGCTCGGCGGCGGCGGCAACAAGCTGCGCAAGCTGGAGTTCCTGATCGGCGCCGCGCTGGCCGAAGGGGCCGACGCGCTGGTGACCGTCGGCGGCCTGCAATCGAATCACGCGCGATTGACGGCAGCCGCAGCGGCGAGAGCCGGCTTGCCTTGTGAGATCGTGCTCGGTCGCCTGGTGCCGCGCACCAACGAAGAATATGTGTCGGGCGGCAACGTGCTGCTCAACGACATTTTCGGCGCACGCGTCGAGATCGCTGCCGACGGCGCCGCGCCGATCATGCGGGCGCGCGAACGCGTCGCCGAACTGATCGCGGCCGGACGCAAGCCTTACCTGATCCCCACCGGCGGCTCGACTGCGGTGGGCAGCCTGGGCTACCTCGCCTGTGCAGAGGAATTGCTGCAACAGGGCGAGGCGATGGGCGTGCAGTTCGACGGCATCGTGGTGCCCAACGGCAGTTCGGCCACGCATGCCGGCCTTGCCGCCGGGCTGGTGCATGCAGGCAAACCGGCGACGCTGGTGCAGGCCTACAGCACGCTGGCGGAAGCCGCAACGGCGCAGGCGACCACGCTGGCGCTGGTGCGCGAGACGCTGGCGCTGCTGGAAGACAACACCGCGATTGCCGACGCCGACATCCTGGTTGACGGTAGCCAGCGCGGTCCGGGTTACGGCATCGCCACCGAAGCAATGCGGGAAGCCTTGCTGGCCCTGGCGCGTACCGAGGGCATCCTGCTCGACCCGGTATATTCGGGCAAGGCCTTCGCCGGCATGCTGGCGGCGATCAGGGCAGGGCGTTATCAGCCGGGCGCCAATATCCTGTTCGTCATGACCGGCGGCACGCCGGCGTTGTATGCGTATCGGGACGCACTGCAGCCGGCCTGAAGCGTCAACATCTCTTTCCGGAAAATCGCAGCGGCATGGCGGGCATGACCTTTGGCGGCCCTGCCCGCTTGTCGTTTCCTCAAGGCATCGCCGACGCGCTTTCGCTATCTGCCGTACAATTCGTTGTGCGCTGCAAGATGCGCTGAACGCCAACACCCACGCGGATTGACATCCAATTCGTCGTCGTGCGGCAGCCTGAAATCATCAGAGATGTCCCATGGAACAACTTGTCGTCTACATCATCCCGCTGTTCCTCGTACTGATCTGCGCGGAGCTCGCCTACGGCTATTTCCGCGGACGTAATACGTATCGCCTCAACGATGCCATCAGCAGCCTGAGCCAGGGCCTGATCGGGCAACTGGTGGGACTGGTGACGCAATTGTTCCAGATCGGGTTTTACACCTTTGCCTATCGCTTCGTGGCAATCGCGCCGCATGCGCGGTTCTGGCACGGCGCGGCCGGCTGGATTGCGGCGATCCTGTTGTTCGATTTCTTTGACTACTGGCTGCATCGCATGGGGCACGAAAACGCCGTGATGTGGGCCGCGCACGCGGTGCATCACCAGAGCCAGGATTTCAACCTGTCGACGGCATTGCGCCAGGAGAGCACGGTGATCTTCATCGGTTGGCTGTTCTACCTGCCGATGGCGGTGCTGGGCGTACCGCCCGAACAGTTCGCCATCGCCGGCCTGATCGTGCTGGTGTATCAATTCTGGATCCACACCGAACACGTCGGCAAGCTCGGCTGGTTCGACAAGATTTTTTCTTCGCCGTCCAACCATCGCGTGCATCACGCGGTCAACGACCAATACCTCGACAAGAATTACGGCGGCATGCTGGTGATCTGGGACCGCATGTTCGGCACCTTCGCGGAAGAGAAGGAAGCCTGCGTCTACGGTACGCGCACGCCGCTCAAGAGTTGGGATCCGCTGTGGGCCGTCACCAGCGGCTACTGGCAACTGGCGCAGACCGCAGCGCGCCTGCCGCGCTGGCAGGACAAGCTCAAGCTGTGGTTCAAGCCGCCTGGCTGGTTGCCGGCCGGGATGACGGCGGGCGGGCCGGAGTTCAGCCTGGACGCGGCGCGCGTGCGCTACGATCCCAAGTTGTCGCAAGGCGCCAGCGCGTTGGCGGTGCTGCAATTCGTTCTCTTGCTGGCGGCCAGCGCCGCGTGCATGTGGCTGGCGGACGATCTCTCTTATGCGCGCCTGGTCGAGCTGTGCAGCGCCTTGCTGGCGGCGTTCTGGGGACTGGGTGCGTTCATGCAGCGGCGCATCGGCGTCGTTGCGATGGTGGCGATCGATGTTATTGCGGCGATCTTCGCCGCTGGTGTTCTGCTGTAGAAATCTAACGGCGCAGGCTGCGCTTCAGGCTGTCCACCGAAATCTTCTGGACGGCCTGATTTCCTGTTTTATTCTTTTCCTTTCCTGCCCCCGCGCAAGCGCTGCAACTGTCACAGCCGGTCGCGCTCATTTGTGTGGTCGGTTGCAGGCGCGCGGCCATCTCGTGCCAGCCGCGAGCACGGCAGCGCGCGGCCACGGCAGTGGCCAGGCGGCGCTTCAATGGTTGCGGCAGGTAGCGCCTCAGCACATGCCAGCAGGCAGATAACACGATGGCGGCGACGATGAGGTTTTGCATGGCGGTCCTCGTTTCTACAGAAAGGTCGTGGCCAGCCGGAACGTCGCCAGCGAAGCCAGGTAGGCCAGCACGAACATGTACCCGGCCATTGCCAGCGCCGGTTTCCACGAATTGGTTTCGCGCCTGACGATCGACAGCGTCGAGATGCATTGCGGCGCAAACACGTACCAGATCAACAGCGACAATGCGGTCGGCAGGCTCCAGGTCTGCGTCAGCATCGGCTCCAGCGCCGACGCCAGCTGGTCGCCGCTGGCCGATAGCGCGTACACGGTGCCGAGCGCGCCGACCGCGACTTCACGCGCGGCCAGGCCGGGGATCAGCGCGATGGCGATTTGCCAGTTGAAGCCGATCGGCGCGAACAACGGTTCCAGGAAACCGCCGAGGCGTCCCGCCAGGCTGTACTGGATCGCCGGGCCGACAGCGCCGTCCGGCGCACCGGGGAAGGTCGACAGGAACCACAGGATCACCATCAGCGACAAGATGATGGTGCCCACGCGCGTGATGAAAATGCGCGCGCGTTCCCACAAGCCCAGCGCCAGGTTGCGCAGGTGCGGCACATGATAATTGGGCAGTTCCAGCAGCAGCGGTTGCAGCCGGCCTTTGGCGATCACGCGCTTGAACACATACGCCACCGCCATCGCCGAGACGATGCCGAGCACGTAGAGGCCGAACAGCACCAGCCCCTGCAAATTGAAAATGCCGACGGCGCGATCCGGGATGAAGGCGCCGATAATTAGTGCATATACCGGCAGCCGTGCCGAACAGGTCATCAGCGGCGCGATCATGATGGTGGCGAGGCGGTCGCGCGGATTCTGGATGGTGCGCGTGGCCATCACGCCGGGAATGGCGCAGGCGAAGCTCGACAGCAGCGGGATGAAGGCGCGTCCCGATAATCCGACGCTGCCCATCAGGCGGTCCAGCAGGAAGGCGGCGCGCGGCAGGTAGCCGGAGTCTTCCAGCAGCAGGATAAAGAAGAACAGCACCAGGATTTGCGGCAGGAACACCAGCACGCTGCCGACGCCGGAGATGATGCCATCGACGATCAGGCTGCGCAGCAGTCCTTCCGGCATGAATTGCGCGAGCAGCGCGCCGGTGCCGTCGACGCCATTCTTGATCAACTCCATCGGCAATGCAGACCAGCTGAACACCGCCTGGAAAATCGTAAACAGCAACACCAGCAGCAACACATATCCGAACACCGGATGCAGCACCCAGGCATCGATGCGGTCTTCGACGGTGCGCGTCTGCGCATGCTCGGCGACGGCCGCCGTGAGGATGTTGCGCACGGCTTGCTGGCGTTGAGCGGCGCTCATCGGCGTGGCTGCATCGCCGAAACGATGCGAAATCCATGCGTCCGGACGGTTGCCCGGATGGCGGTTGCGCCAGGCGTCGACGGCATCGGCCAGTGCCGTCGCGCCTTGCTGCTGCACGGCGACGGTTTCGACCACCGGAATGCCGAGTTCGGCGCTGAGCCGGGCGACGTCCACCGTGATGCCGCGCTTGCGCGCCACGTCGCACATGTTGAGCGCGAGGATGGTGGGGCGTTGCAGGCGCAGCACTTCGATGGCGAGTTTCAGGTTCAGGCGCAGCTTGCCAGCATCGGCCACCAGCACGATCAGGTCGGGCAGCGCTTCGTCTGCGCGCTCGCCGAGCAATACCGCGCGCGTGACCGCTTCATCCGGCGTCAGCGCGCTGAGGCTGTAGGTGCCGGGCAGGTCGACCAGGCGATAGGCGGCGCCGCTGCCGGAGACGAAGCGCCCGGCCTTGCGCTCGACCGTCACGCCGGCGTAGTTGGCGACTTTCTGGCGTGCGCCGGTGAGGCGATTGAACAGCGCGGTCTTGCCGCAATTGGGATTGCCCACGAGGGCGAGGTTGAGTGTGAGGGTGTCGGATTGCTGCATGGTGGCTATCTTGGATACGGATGAATCAGTCCAGCCGGTCGATGTGGATCAGTTCGGCTTCGTGGCGGCGCAATGCGAAGGTGGTGTTGCCGATGCGCACTGCGATCGGATCTCCGGCGGGAAACGACAGCGCCACCACGCGCACGATTTCGCCGGGCAGGAAGCCGAGTTCTTCGAGCCGTTCGCGCAGCACGGACTGGTCGGCTTCCTGCGGCGCGCCCAGGAAACGGATGCAGGCTTGTTCACCTTTGGCGAGATCGGCGAGGGTGCCGGCAGGGACTGCCGCTGTGGCTATGGCTATGGGGGAGGTCATGAGTTGCCTGAGGTTCGTACGGCAACGAGCGAGCCGAACGAATTCAATTAATAATGGTTCTCATTATCTACTGATTCTGCGTTTCAGGTTTGCGGCAAAATGTCGCAGCGGAAGACTTCGGGACCGGCTCCGACTCCCTGAAGAAGGCGTATCGTTCCGGCTCGCCGTCCCTGCGCAACAGAGCCCTTCTTCGCCTATGGGGAGCCAAAATCCAAACAGTCGGTTAAATAGTTTGCCAATCGGCGAACTATGCTGATATAGTTCACCGCATGGAAAACTATTCAGCTTCACTCAACAATGTATTCCACGCTTTGGCCGACCCCACCAGGCGGTCGGTGATTGCCAGGCTCGGCAGCGGCGCGGCAACGATCAAGGAACTGGCGGAGCCGTTCGGCCTGGGGCTGCCGTCGTTCCTGAAGCACATCAAGGTGCTTGAAAGCAGCGGCCTGATTGCTTCGGAAAAAGTAGGGCGGGTGCGAACCTGCCAACTGAAACGCGCCAACCTGATCGCTGCCCAGAAGTGGTTTGACGAGCAACGCGCAGGCTGGGAAAGCAGATATGCCAATCTCGATAATTTATTGCTTACTCTGAAAGGTGAAGACGATGACACTGAAGCTTCAATTTGACTTCCTGGTCGACCAGGAAAAAAGCACCATCACGATCAAACGCGAGTTTGCCGGCAACCGTCAGCTGGTATGGGACTGCCATACGAAAAGTGAACTGCTCGACCGCTGGTTCGCGCCGAAACCGCTGACCACCAAAACCAAGTCCATGGATTTCCGCGAGGGCGGGCATTGGCACTACGCCATGGTGGAGCCGAACGGACAAGAATACTGGGGCCGCGTGGACTACCTGACCATCCAACCGATCGACAACTACACCTCCTTCGACGGCTTCAGCGATGCGACCGGCGCAGTGAACCCGGCGTTGCCCCGGGCCAAATGGCACGTGACCTTTTCCGATGCCCAGGCGCATACCCTGGTGGAAACCGTCGTCGCCTATGCGTCGCCCGAGGCGCTCCAGCAAGTCATCAACATGGGGCTGAAAGAAGGTCTGGCCTCGACCCTGGAACGCCTGGACGAGCTTCTCCTGGTTCTCAACTAGGGATTGGAAGGACCGCGGCGACGGCCGCGCATGCCGCCTGCAACGGCAAACATGCTTGCGGCATTGCGGTCTCCGTTGATCTCATCGCCCCGTACGTTTGCGCCTCGGGTTTTGCGCCGGCTCAGGGCTTGCGCATTCCTGAGAAGCACTCAGTTGCGCAAAGGGGGGACGGGTGTGGCAGAGGGCGACGAGCCGGCTGGTTCCGCCGCCGCAGTCGGCGTCGTGCAGATATCCCAGAGTGAAACGGGAATCCGGCCGATGTCCTTGGCGAAGACGAAAGTCACGCCGACCAGCAACACGCCGGCCACGAGCAGGATCGCCATGACTTGCATGTTCGACAAGCTGAAGCCGGAACGGCTGTGGTCTTTGGTGTGATTGGACATGATGGCGACGGGATGCGGAGAGCGAAGTATAAAAAATTTCGCGCCGTTGCGCTTGCGTCAAATTGTCACACCCTGCAGATCCGTTCGTTTTTTGCACCAGTCGGGCAGCCTGGCAATCGCCGCCGCGGGCGTAAAATGACGCCATGGATACCCCGCAACACCTGAGTTTTCGCACCTACGGCGCCGATGGGCCTTTGCACAGCCATGACCACGTACAGATCGTCCTGCCGATGCAGGGCGAGATGGACATTGAGGTCGACGGCCGCGGCAATACGCTCGACGTCACGCGCGCAGCCTTCGTCGCGCCGGACATCAACCACGCGCAATCGGCGCAAGGTCCCAACCGTTTCCTGATTCTCGACTGCAAGCTGGCCGACATCGGCGCCGACGCCGCCGAGCGCCTGCGTCGTCAGACTTTCCTGCCGGTGCCGGCGGCAGTGCGGCGGCTGGTCGAGTTCATCGATCTGAGCCGCACCGGTCCGGCCGGACTGGTGTTGCCGGAATCGGTGGTGCGCCATTGCACGCCGCTGCTGTTGGACGCATTGACCGCGATGCCGCAACGGCAGTCGCGCCTGCACGGTTTGCTGCTGCGCATCGACGCCGCTCCCGGGCAAGCGTGGACTGCGGCGCGCATGGCGCGGGTGGCGAATCTCAGCGTCAGCCGGCTGCATGCCTTGTTCAAGAGCGAACTCGGCCGCACGCCGCAGGAATGGCTGTCGGACGTGCGCCTGCGTTTCGTGCAGGATGCGTTGTCCGGCTCGGACATGCCGCTGGCCGAGTTGGCGCTGCGTGCCGGCTATTCCGACCAGAGCGCCATGACGCGCGCCATGCGCCGCACCACCGGCATGACCCCGGCCGCTTATCGACGTGACCTTCGTCGTGAACATCGGCAGTAATTTTTCTCCCGCAAGATTTCCTCCTGCAATAGCCTCGGCCCATTTTTGAAGAGCCGCAGTCAAGACGCGCGTCGCCGCTTTGCCTATCCTGCGGGACGTGACTCGAACAAGGCGGAACATGAAAAGCAATATTCTGGTTGGCGTCGGTAACGGCGTTGCGGCAGGGGCGTTCTGGGGGCTGGTGTTCCTGGCGCCGCAGGTGCTCGGCAGTTTCAGCGCGCTGCAATTGTCGGCGGCGCGTTACCTGGCGTATGGAGGCGTCGCGGTGTTGTTGCTGGCGCCGCGCTGGCGCGCGTTGTCGGCGCGGATCGGTCGTGCCGAATGGCTGGCGCTCGTATACCTGAGCCTGCTCGGCAACATCCTGTATTACCTCTTCCTCGCCAGCGCGGTGCAATGGGCAGGCGGGGCGTCGACCTCGTTGATCATCGGCTTGCTGCCGGTGGTGGTGACGCTGGTCGGGGCGCGCGACGAAGGTGCGCTTAAATTGTCGTCACTGATGGCGCCGTTGGCGTTGTGCCTGTTCGGGGTCGGCCTGGTTGGCGTGCAGGCCTTGTCGGCAGAGCACGCCGCGACGGCTCTGGCGACCCGCGCGGCGGGGCTGCTGTGCGCATTCGGCGCGTTGGCGTCATGGTCGGTCTACTCGGTGCGCAACAGTCGCTGGCTGGCGCGCCGGCCCGATATTTCCTCGCACGACTGGTCGTTGCTGACCGGCATCGTCACCGGCGCGCTGGCCTTGTTGCTGGCGATCCCGGCTTTTTCGCATGGCATGGGCGGGCACGGCGGCGGCGACTGGCTGCGCTTCTGGGGTGTGGCGGCCGCCGTGGCAATCTTCGCCTCGGTAGTCGGCAATGCCTTCTGGAATCGCGCCAGCCGGCTGTTGCCGCTGACGCTGACCGGACAGATGATCATTTTCGAGACGCTGTTCGCGTTGCTGTACGGGTTCCTGTGGGAGCAGCGCTGGCCGACCCGGCTGGAACTGCTGGCGATCGTTTGCCTGCTGAGCGGGGTGCTGTGGTGCGCTTCGCTGCATCGCAGTCATGGAGGCGCGGCGGAGGCAGCGGCAGAACATGAAGATCGCTGGCGCGAAACCGGCGGCAACTGATAACATCAGGGCTCCAAGCCGGGATATAAAAAGTGGAACTCATTTCATCAATAGGCATGAGTGCGAATTCCAAAGACAGTTGCCATCCAGAACACTTCTACTCCATGCCCAATTTCATCGACCCCACCGATTTTGAAACGCTGAAACAGGACGACGCCTTGCCGTCGCCGAGCGGCGTCCGTCTCAACATCATGCGCATGTGCCGCCAGGAAGACGTTTCCCTGGTCGAGCTGGTCACACAGATCCAGGCCGATCCGGTACTGGGCGGCCGCATCATCAAGATCGGCAACGGCGCGTCGATCAACAAGGGGCGTCCTATCGTCGCCATCAGCAAGGACGTGTTGCTGATGATCGGGCTGGACGCAGTGCGCCAGCTGGCGCTGGCGATTTCACTGACCACCGAACGTCGCGACAGCAACTGCGCCGGATTCGACTACGCCACGTTCTGGGCGCGCACGGTCGCCATGGCCTGCGCCGCACAAGCGCTGGCGGAATATTATGGCGAGGCGCCGCCGACCGAGATGTTCGCCAGCGGCCTGCTGGCCAACGTCGGCAGCCTCGGCCTGGCAGCGGCGCGTCCCGATGACTATGCCGGCGTGCTGGCGAGCGTCGTGGACGATGACAGCAGCGACGGCAAACTGCGCGACGCTGAAAAAGCCGCTTTCGGCTACACCCATCTCGATCTCGCCGCCGCCATGATGCAGGATTGGAGCATTCCGCGCCTGTTCTGCGAAGCGGTGCTGCATCACAAGGCGCCGGCGTCCTCGGGACTCGATGATGAATCGCGCCAGTTCCGGCTGGCGCAGATGTTGCGCGTCGCCGCCGCCATCGCCGATTATTGCGTGGCGCCTGCAGACGCACGCGTAGCGACCTTGCAGGTTTTGCTCGACGCCGGCCCGCCGCTCAACGGCGAGGTCGACCATGTGATGGCGCTGTGCGACCGGGTGGGTCGCGACTGGGTGGAATGGAGTTCAATGGTGCACATCTCCGCGCAGGCGTTGCCGCCGACGCGCGATGTGCTGGCACAGTTGCGCGCAGAGTCCGGCGAGTAGGCGGACGAGCAGGGCGAACGGGACAAGAAACGGACGAGTGGAAATCGCCGCTCCGCCTGGCGCCGCGTCCGGCTATTTTTTGCCGGCGGGCGCGCGGGCTTCGGACACATCAACTGCGGCCAGCACGCTGCATGCTGCGCGATCAACTAGCGGTCCTGATGTTGTCATTTCTTCATGATTGAAAATTAAATAACTCGTCAAAAAAATCATGCGCCGGCGGCTGCCGTAGCGATGCGATTTCCCCGTGGGCGTCAAAAAAAAATCATGGCGATTTGAAATCGTTTGTGAGACGATTGCCATACCTAACTTTGTTGACACGAGCGTAACTTTTAGTAACGTCAGCACAAGTCGCCTGATGCATGTCGGGCAAGAAACTACCAACAGAACAAAAAAAACAGCAAAGAGAAAAGAGCAAAACAGTACGGTGCAGGTCACTGCATCGAGGGGATGTTCCGATTGTTGCCGACGTGTTTTTCCGGAGAGAGAAGCCGTGTATGAAGCTATTCAGAAAAGGCCTGCTGCTGGTTGCAATTCCCGGCATATTCGAGCTGGGCTTGCTGGGGATCCTGTACAAGAGCCAGGAGAACGCCACACAGGCCGAAGTCTGGGCCTTGCATACCAAGGACGTCATCATCCAGGCTGCGGAAGTACGCGAGCCCGTGCTGCTGCAGTCGGCGCGCCTGCGCGCCGCCATCATCCTCAACGACCCGTCCGGGCTGGAGAAGACCGACCTGTGGGAGAGCATCGACAAGGAACTCGGCGAGTTGCGCGGGTTGGTGGGTGACAATGCCGAACAGCTCCGGCGCGTGTCGCAGGTCGGCGCCTCGGTGCAGAAATACCGCCAGTGGACCGACCTCCAGGCCGAACTGCTCAAGCAAGACAAGCGCGATGAACTGGTGGCGGGCTTGCGCGATCCCGATGCGCTGCGGCTGATCCAGGTGATCCAGGGGCAACTGATCGACTTCATCAAGGTGGAGGAAAACCTCGATCGGCAACGGCTGGAAACGGTGTCCCAGGCGCGCTTGATGCAGAATATTGCGCTGGTGATCGCCTTGTTCGGCGCGGTGCTGGCCGCAGCGCTGGCGGCGCGGGTTTTCAGCCGCGACGTCGGCGGTCGTCTGGCGGTACTGACCGGCAATGCGCACAAGCTGACCGAAGGCGGCGTACTGGCCCAGCGCGTCGGCGGCAACGATGAAATTACCGAGCTCGACAAGGTGCTGCACGAGAGCAGCGCCCGCCTGCGCCAGGCCGAGGTCGACGCGCGTGTTTACCGAGAAGAGCTGGAGCGCCATGCACGCGAACTGACAGCCGTCAACGACGACCTGCAACGGCAAACGCAGGACAACGAGATGTTCATCTACAGTGTCTCGCACGACCTGCGCTCGCCGCTGGTCAACCTGCAGGGTTTCAGCAAGGAGTTGCATCATTCGGTCGGCGAGCTGCACGAGACCATTGGCGCCAGCGATCTCAACGACCAGGACAAGCAGCGTATCCGCGACATCATCGAGGACGATGTAGAAGTGTCGCTGCGCTTCATCCGCACGGCGGTGACGCGCTCGGCGTCGATCATCGATTCCATGTTGCGGCTGTCGCGCGTGGGGCGCGTGGAGTATCAGTCGCAGGAGACCAACGTCAACGAAGTCGTCGCGCGCGTGATCGACGCCATGAGCAACACCATCCGCGAGCGTCAGGCGCTGGTGATATCGCAGCCGCTGCCGCCATGCTACGGCGACCCGACTGCAATCGAACAGATCTTCGGCAACCTGATCGGCAATGCCGTCAATTATCTCGATCCCAAGCGCGCCGGCACGGTCGAGATCGGCGTGCTGCCGCCGGATCCGGGGCAGCCGGAGTTCCGTACTTATTACGTGCGCGACAATGGCCTCGGCATTCCGGCCGATTATCTCGGCAAGATGTTTTCCGCCTTCCACCGTCTCCACGCCGACGTGGCCCAAGGGGAAGGCGTCGGCCTCGCGCTGATCAAGCGCATCGTGCTGCGCCATGGCGGCAAGATATGGGTCGAATCCACCGAAGGCGTCGGCACCACCTTCTACACCTCGCTGCCGGTACAGCCGATCCAGCAACCCGAGCAGCCCGCAACCCAATTGACTCAAGGAGAATAATCTCATGGCTGACAAAGACGAAGTAGGCATCCTGTTGGTCGAGGATGATGACGGCCACGCCCTGCTGGTGGAAAAAAACCTGCGCCGCGCGGGCTTGTCCAACGGCTTCCTGCGCTTGAAGGACGGCCAGGAAGCGCTGGATTATTTTTTTGACGGCGAGGGCGCGCCGGCCAGGCAAAAATTCGAATCGCTGGTCGTGCTGCTGGACGTCAACATGCCGCGCGTGAGCGGCGTCGATGTGCTCAAGCGTCTCAAGGAAAATGAGGCTACGGCGACCATTCCGATCATCATGCTGACCACCACCGACGATCCGCGCGAGATCGAACGCTGTTACGACTACGGCTGCAATCTCTACATCACCAAGCCGGTCGAGTACGAAGCCTTCATCGAAGCGGTACGCCGCCTCGGCTTTTTCCTGCAAATCATCAAGGTGCCCCCAACGGGGCGCGGTGCCGCATGACTGCATCGGACCCGGCCATCCTGATCATTGAGGACGATGAAGGCCTGCGCATGCTGGCGCGCCGTCGCCTGGAAAAGCGCGGCTTCAAGGTCGGCAGCGCCGGCAGCATCGCGCAGGCGCGCAGCTTGTTGCGCGATGGCGCCTTCGACCTGTTGGTGATCGATTACCAACTCGACGACAACATGAGCGGCCTCGACTTCTACAACGAGCTGTGCGAAGAGGGCGTGCGGATTCCGGCAGTCATGTGCAGCGGCTTCTCAGACGAGGCGCATCTCGGCGAGGCGCTGCGCTGCGGCATCGCCTACGTGCTGCCGAAGTCGCAGGACTATCTCGATGAATTGCCCGATGTGGTGCAGCAGGTGCTGGGGCGGCACGCCTGATCCGGCTGAGGTTGCTGCTGTGAAAGGGGCCGCTATGGTACGATGCGGACCCTCTGCAACACGTCCATTGAAACGGCATGTCGAAACAGTTTTTGCTTGAAAGCCCCAGGGACACCGGCGACGACCGCGTGACCTTCATCATCCGCAACAACGGCACGATGCTGCCGGGTTTCGTGAGCCGCGCCGCGCTGATTTCCATCGGCGGACTGACCAGCAACAATATCGTTGCGCTGTACACCGAACATCGCGCGCGTATCGCCGAAGCCGTCAAGAAACGCATGGCGCAGCCCGGCCTGGTGCCGTACATCGCGCTGACGCTGGACGAGTTGCAGCAAGCGCTTCCCCCTCAGGCCGCCCCGGCTGAGTAGAACCCGTCTCACGCCTATTCTCGCGTCTATTCTCACGCCTGTTTATGAAACGAGTTCCAGTGTCCTGCGGCAATGCCGCAAGCCGCGCGTAAGCTACGGCTGATATTTTCCTTCGGAATCACCGGAGGAGAGTTGCCGTCGTGCTAATCTACGTTTGCGCAAAAAAGCGCCGGGCGCCCGCTGCTACCTCAGCGATCAGCACACCGACAACAGATAACGCAGATAGCGCAGATCATGCGCCATGATTGCGACGATCGACCGGGACGAGCGGTCGGCCCTTTTCCGCCACAGGAAGGGGCTCAGAACAACAATCATTGGAGACACAGGCAGCGCCACATGACCGGGACAGGTCGGGGCGGCGCCTGATACGGGAATCAGCTTGAGAGCTTTGCAGAGACGACTATCGAATGCGTTCGTGGCCATTCGGGCGCGCTATCGCCGCTTGCCGACGACGCGGGCGGGACACGCCGCACGTGCGGAACATGCGGAACATGTAGCGCAGGCAATGCGTCCGCGCACGCCTGCCTGCAGCCGGTCCCCGCAGCAGGTGCGTGCGCGTTCGGCTGAGCTCGAGCGCAGCCTGCGTCATTTTTCCGAACAGTCGCTGGTTGGCGTCTACATGCTGGGCAACGATGGCACCGTGCTGCACGCCAATGACAAGATGGCCGCCATGCTCGGTTACCAGCAAGGCGCCGATCTGGTCGGCATGCCGATAGCCAGCCTGACCGCGCCGGAAGACCTGGCGCTGCTGCAGGAGCACATGCAGTCGCGCCTGCAAGGCAACGTCGTCGCCGTTCAATACGCCTACCGTATCCTGCGCCGCGACGGCACCCGTCACTGGGTGGAGCTGCACGGTAGCGTCTGCCCGCACGAAGGCGGCATCGCGCTGGTCGACACCGCGCTCGACGTCAACAAGCAAGTGCAGTCCGAATGGCAGTCGCGCATGGCCGACCGCGTCTTCGAATCGACCAGCGAAGGCATCCTGATCACCGATGCCGAGTTCCGCATCCTGGCCGTCAATCCGGCTTTCACGCGCATCACCGGCTACCGTTCGGAAGAGGCGATGGACAAGCGTTCGCGCATGATGACCGGTCCCGGCGCCCAGGCTGAAATCAACCGTGGCATGCTGGAGCGGCTGGCGCACGACGGTCACTGGCAGGGCGAAATGAAGGATCGGCGCAAGGACGGCAGCTGGTATCCGGCCTGGCTGTCGATCTCGGCGATACGCGACAACCACGGCGGCATCAGCAATTACGTCGGGGTATTTACCGACAACACGATCCGCAAGGAAGCCGAAACCAAGCTGGCCTTCCTGGCGGACCACGACAGCCTGACCGGCTTGCTCAACCGTAGCAGCCTGATGCGCATTTTTTCCCGGCAGATCGAAGCGGCACAGGCGGCCGGCGAGACGCTGGCCTTGTTCTTCATCGACCTCGACCGCTTCAAGACCGTCAACGACACGCTCGGCCATCATGCCGGCGACCAGCTGCTGCTGGCCGCAGCTGATCGGCTGCGCGAGCAGCTGCGCCCGGACGATGTGCTGGCGCGCTTCGGCGGCGACGAGTTCGTCGTGGTGCTGGGCGGCTCGCCGCCGCCATACATGATCTCTGCAATCGCCCAGCGCCTGATCAACAGCATCCTGCGGCCGTTCACGATCAACGGCCATGAGATGTTCATCAGCGCCAGCATCGGCAGCGCGGCCTATCCGGAGCACGGCGAAGACGCCATCACGCTGCTCAAGAACGCCGACATTGCGATGTACCACGCCAAGGATCGCGGCAAGAACGCCTTCCAGCTGTTCAACAAGGAAATGAGCAACCGCGCGCTCGAGCAGATGCTGCTCGAGAACAGCCTGCGCCATGCGCTCGAACGCAAGGAATTCGAACTGTATTACCAGCCGCAGTTCTCGGCGCAGGATGGCGCCATCTGCGGCGCCGAAGCGCTGATCCGCTGGCGTCATCCGACGCGCGGACTGGTGGCGCCGGGCATGTTCATCACGTTGGCCGAGCAGACCGGCCTGATCGTGCCGCTGGGCGCCTGGGTGTTGCGCGAAGCCTGCCGCCAGGGCAAGGCTTGGCTGGATCGCGGCTACCAGTTTGGCCGCATCGCGGTGAACCTGTCGCCGCGCCAGTTTTCCTCGGACGACCTGCTGGCGACGATCGACAACGCGCTCGACCAGAGCGGCCTGCCGTCGGCCATGCTCGAGCTGGAAATCACCGAAGGCGCGATCATGCAGAGCCCGCAGGAAGCGGTAGTGCTGCTCAAGCGCATGCGTGAACTGGGTGTGACGATTTCGGTGGATGATTTCGGCACCGGCTATTCGTCGCTGGCCAGCCTCAAGCAGTATCCGCTCGATACGCTCAAGATCGACCGCAGCTTCGTCAAGGGCATTCCGGCCGATGCCGACGACGTCGCCATCACGGAGGCCATCATCGCGATCGCCCACAAGCTGCACCTGACGGTGGTCGCCGAAGGCGTCGAGTCGCAAGAGCAGCATGATTTCCTGCGCGCCGCCGGTTGCGACATGGTGCAGGGTTACCTGCATGCGCAACCGCTGACGGCTGGCGAAATCGAGCAGCGCTGGTACTTGGGTGGCGTTCAGGCGGAGACCTGAACTGCCGCAGCCGTTTCTTTCCATCGCTACGCACAGAACCGAGTAAGCAAACTCTTTTTTGTTCGTTGACCCCAGCTTTCCCGATTCCTAAGATGGCGTGTTTTAGCTAACACTAACGCTCGGGGATGGCATGACTACGTGGGGAACTGCAACAAAAACAAGGACGCGCAAGAGGGTGGGCAAGATCGTTGCTGCGCTGACGGCAGGCGTGCTGGCGGCGCTGGCCGGCGCCGGCCGGGCCGGTGCTGCAGAACTTCAGCCCCAGCCCAAACAGGGCGGCACACTGAACTGGATCGTCACGCCCGAGCCGTCGTCGATCCTGCCGTTGACCACCACGGCAGGCGGCAATACCGAACTCGGTCCGAAGATCGTCGAAGGCCTGCTGACCTATGACTTCAACCTCAATCCCAAGCCGCTGCTGGCGACCTCGTGGAGCATCGGCAAGGACGGCCTGCAATACCGCTTCAACCTGCGCCACGGGGTCAAATGGCATGACGGCAAGGACTTCACCTCGGCCGACGTGGCGTTCTCGATCCTGACGCTGAAAGTGGTGCACCCGCGCGGTCGCGCCACCTTCGCCAATGTCACCGAGGTGCAGACGCCCGATCCGTTCACCGCCGTCATCGTGTTGTCGAAGCCGTCGCCGACACTGCTGACCGCACTGGCCGGCGCCGAGTCGCCGATCGTGCCCAAGCACCTCTACGACAAGACCGACATCCTCAACAGCAAGTACAACAGCGCGCCGGTCGGCACCGGCCCGTTCATCTTCAAGGAATTCGTCAAGGGCAGCCACATCGTCCTGGAACGCAATCCCAACTATTGGGACAAGCCCAAGCCTTACCTCGACAAGGTGGTAGTGCGCTTCATCCCTGATGCGCTGGCGCGCGCCGCCGCGCTGGAGTCCGGGGCCGCCGACCTGGGCGGCCAGGCGATCCCGCTGTCCGACGTCGCGCGTTTCAGCAAGCTGCCGAAGATCACCGTGGACACCACCAACTGGGCCTACATCGGTTTGCAGCAGCAGCTGTATTTCAACCTCGACACGCCGGTGCTGCAAAAAATCGAAGTGCGCCGCGCCATCTCGCAGGCGATCGACGTCAATGCGCTCAACAAGGTAGTCTGGTACGGCTACGGCAAGGTCTCGGCATCGGTGATCGGTACGCTCAACAGCAAGTACCACAATCCCGACATCAAGTACTTCCCGTATAACCCCAAGGAAGCTGAAGCGGCGCTGGATGCGGCCGGTCTGAAACGCGGCGCCGACGGCATACGTTTCCGCCTGCGCCTGTTGTACAACCCGTTCCAGGAACGCCGCGCGGCCGACTTCGTACGCCAGTCGCTGAGCCGCATCGGCATCGACGCCAACATCGAGAATTATGACTTCGGCACTTATGTGACCAAGGCATACACCGAGCGCGCCTTTGATCTGACGCTGGAAGCGCTGGCCAACGTGTTCGATCCGACCGTGGGCGTGCAGCGCGTGTTCTGGTCCAAAAACTACAAGGTCGGCCTGCCGTTCTCGAACGCGCCGCACTACGTCAATCCGGAAGCCGACCGCCTGCTCGAAGCGGCCTCGGTGGAGATCGACGAAGCCAGGCGCCGCCAGCTGTTCCTGGATTTCCAGAAGGTCGTGCATGACGATATTCCGTCGATCGAATTCGGCGCCAATCCGAGCATCACGATTGCCGCCAGGAAAGTGAAGAATTACGCGCCGACGGCGGAAGGCCTGCGCGGCAGTTTCGCGGAGTTGTATTTCGACTGAACGTCCGATGCCGCATTCGCTTCACGAAAAAGCCGGCCTCCAAGGGCCGGCTTTTTTACGTCGACAAGCACCATCTGTCGGCTCGTTTACTGCGTGTTCTGCCGCGCATATTCCTTGCGCTTCATGGCGAGATATTCGTTCTTGTCGAGCTCGTGCAGCTGGCGCGGATAGCGCTCGGTGGCGCTGAACCAGGCTTGCAGGCGCTGCTCCAGTTGCTGCGCCGGCGGCGCCGCCAGTCCGCCCAGGAAGGCGTCGATGGCGAGGTAGTAACGCATGGTGTTGCGTTCGACCGTGCCGCGCATGCCGCCGACGTAGCCGCTCTTGTCGGATTTGTCCTGGGTGAAGCCGACCTTGTCGCTGCCGGCGGTAGCGAGATAGGCGCGCAGCGCCACGCGGCTGGCCAGGCCAAACGAATAGGAATACGTCAGGTGCAGGAAGCTGCGGCCGTCGCCGAGCGGCACTGCCTCGAGCTGGATACGATAGTCGCGCGTGTCGAGCGGTCCCTTGTCGGCGGCCAGGCGGACGTCGAAATAATCGTCGCCATTGGACGGCACGCGGTAGTTGAAGTCGATCCGGTAAGCATCGTCGATGGCCTGGTCATGCTTCTTGCCGACGCGCACGCTCAGCATGGCGGGGTCCTGACCGGGACCGGGCCGGCAGTATTTGGTGTTGAGGTGCAGGATCAGGACGTCGCACCAGTGCGCAGGCGTCGTCAGAGAAGCCCGCACCTGGGCGAACGGATAATCGACCACGGCATAGATGTCGCCCTTGATGCTGGAGGAGCTTTCGGTCGAATTGATATACAGCGGGCGCGCGAACTGGTTGTTGGTCAATTGCGGCTGCAGCGCCTGGTATTTTTCCCGCAAGGCCGCACCGCCCGGCGGCTCGGCGGCGATGGCGGAGGCGCATACCGCCAGCGAAACCGCCAGCAGCGTCGCCAGCACGGTGGCGGCGACAATGGCGCGCAGGCTTTGCGTCAATTGTTGCGCGATAGGGTGTTGCATGCGGATCTCCTGTTCTCCTTTGCGTGTGGCAATTCCGCGCCCTTACAGCCAGCGCGCCCACAATCCGGCGCCGAATTCCTTCATGCGGTCGCTGATGGGACGGTCTTTCCACGCTTCCAGCGTGATTTCCTTCGACGCATTCATGTCGCGTTCGAACATTGCCTGCATCTGCGCGCCGAATTGCGGGCCGAGGATGACGGCGTTGATTTCCTGGTTGTAGATGAAGCTGCGCCAGTCGAGGTTGGTCGAGCCGATGGTCGACCAGACGCCGTCGATCATCGCGGTCTTGGAATGCAGCAGCGCATCCTGGCGCTCGTATATCTTCACGCCGCCTTCCAGCAGCTCGGTATAGAACGAACGCGAGGCGTACAGCACCAGCTTCGAATCGCTTTTACTCGGCAACACCAGGCGCACGTCAACGCCGCGCTTGACGGCGTCCTTCAATGCATCGCGCAATTGCGGGTCGGGGATGAAATAGGCATTGGTCAGATAGACCTTGGATTCGGCATGCTGGATGGCCGAGATGAAGGTGGCGTAGATCACGCTGTAGGGATCTTCCGGCGCACTGCCGATGCCGCGCACGATTTCAGGCCCCTTGTTGTCGACCTTGGGGAAATAGTTCTTTGCCGACAGTGCGGGACCGTGCTGCTTCTGCCAGGTGTCGAGGAACATTTTCTGGAATTCCGCCACCACCGGGCCATCCATGCGCACCTGGGTATCGCGCCACGGCACCTTGCTGGCGTCGTCGTCCTTCGGTTTGCTCCTGCGGAACGAACCGCTGGAGTACACGCTGCTGACATTGATGCCGCCGACGAAGGCGGTCTTGCCATCAACGATGAGCAGCTTGCGGTGATCGCGCTGGTTGACTTCCCAGCCTTTGCGCGCCTGGGCCGGGTTGACCGGATTGAATTCCAGCACCTGGATGCCGGCATCGATCATCGGCTGGAAGAACTCGCGCGGCGTACCGAGCGTGCCGACACTGTCGTACATCAGGTTGACCTGGACGCCGTGCTTCTGCCGGTCGATCAGCAGGTCGGCGAACTGCTTGCCGGCGTCGTCGTCTTCAAAGATGTAGGTTTCCATGTTGACGTGGTCGCGCGCTTCGCGGATGGCGGCGAACATGGACGCATAAGTGGCCGGCCCGTCGATCAGCAGCGTGACCTTGTTGCCGGCTACCAGCGGCGAGCCGGTGATGGCTTGTTCGACCGCCAGGTGCTTCTCGAGGATCAGGTTGTCCTGCTTGGAATCCTTGAACTTGTCGAGCACCGCCTTGCTTTGCTCGGGGGTGAGGATGCCGCGTCCGCCCTTGATCTGGATGACCTTGGCCGACTGCGTGTCCATGTCGGGCACGATGCGCGGCAATGAACTGCATGCGCCCAGCGAGACGGCGACCAGGATGGCGGCGGTGCCCATCAGCAGGCTGTTGAGTCGTGCGGTGGCGGCGAAGCTTTTGTTGAAAATCACGTGATTTTTTTGTGTAGTCATGACTGTCCTGCAAAGCGATGGTCGGGGATCCGACAATGTCATTCGGAGTATATGCCGGGCAAAAGCGGGCTTGCGGCGTGAATGCCACGTTATCGGCCGGAATCGGCGCTGTCCTACATGAAAACGAGAGGACTGCCTACGCGCCGATGAGCGGGCAGGCCGGGTTGCGGCGGCGCAGCGTGCGGATTTTTACTTTGTATTTATCCCGACGGCGTCTCTTTTTAGGCCGTCTTTACACGGCGCGGACTAATCTGGTGCTGTTATTCACGACACGAAAGCAGGTCCGCCATGTCTCCCATGGTCTGGAGAAAACGTCCGTCCCCGCTCACGCGAATATTGTTTCCACAAGTGTTCCCCGCCTTGCTGCCGCCTGCGCCGGCAAAACCACAGCCCCAGCCCAACGAGCCGGCCCGCCCCGGACCGCGCAAGACGCTGACCTTGCCCAAGCAGCGCGAACGCCTGATGCACATCACGGTGACGCGGGAAGAGGTCACGCACCTGCGCGAGGTGGTGATGCAGAGTTGCGGCCATTGCGTCTGCTTCATGCGTATGTCGCCGCTGGACCATGCGCGGCGCATGTGTCTGTGCCTGTGCGTACAGGCCGAAGCGGTGCCGATGGTGATGGATGCGGTGATGTGGGCGATTCCGCAGGCCGAATTCGGCCTGCGGAATGTGTAAGCCATGCAGGTCAAATTCGGCCTGCGGCAAGCGTAGGTAAAAAGCTTAGTACACGTCCCTGCGATAGCGGCCTTGGGCGATGAGGTCTTCCAGTGCAGCTTCGCCAAGCAGGTCGGTCAGCGCGGCATCGACGCCGGCGGCCATGCCGTCGAGGCTGCCGCAGACGTACAGCACGGCGCCTTCGTCGAGCCAGGCCTTGAGCATATCCGCGGCCTGGCGCAGCTTGTCCTGCACGTAGACGCGCTCGGCCTGGTCGCGCGAAAAGGCGATATCGACGCGGCTGAGCATGTCGTCCTGCATCCATTGTTCGATCTCCTCGCGGTAGAGGAAATCGTGGGCGCGGTGACGCTCGCCGAACAGCAGCCAGTTGCGGCGCTGGCCGCTGGCGATGCGCGCGCGCAGATGGCCGCGCAAACCGGCCAGGCCGGAACCATTGCCGATGAAGATGGCGGGCGTCGGCTCGGGCGCGAGCGCGAAGTTGCTGTTTTCCAGCAGGCGCAATGCGACGGCGCTGCCCAGCGGCGCATATTCCGTCAGCCAGCCCGAGGCCAGGCCGAAACCGTCTTCGTGCGCGACCTGGCGCACCAGCAGGTGGACGCGGCCGTCGGCCTGCACCGATGCCACCGAATAGCGGCGCGAAGCCAGCGGCTGCAGGCCGTCGACCAGTGCTTGCGGCGCCAGGTGGGCGCCGGGTTTGACGACCGGCAGGACGCTGCGCGCCAGCACGTCGGCCAAGGTGAGCGTTTCACCATGATGGCGGATCGTGACGTCGCCATCGAGACCGGCGCGGCTGAGGAACAGGGCGACGCGGTCGGGCGCATGGCGCGGCAGGATTTCCGCCAGCGCGCCGGATTGCCATCGCGCCTCGCTGGCGGTAGGCGCCTCGAATTCCAGGTGATAGATGCCTTGCCCGGCGCTGCCCGGATTGAGCAGCCTGCGTTCGCGCAGTATCCAGCCCGCATACGGCGCTTCGGTTGGTGCGGAGGCAGCGTCTTCCAGCGTCGTACCGCCGGTGAACATCGTGAGTTCGCGTTGCCAGGCGGCCAGTGCAGCCGGTGCATTGTCGTCGACTTCGATCATCGGAAAGAGCGCTTGCGCGCCCTGGTTGCGCAGCCAGTGATCGATGCTGTGGCCGAAGCCGCAGAATTTTTCATAGTGGCGGTCACCCAGCGCCAGCAAGCCGAATTGCACATGGGCGAGGGCGTTGCCGGGCGGTTGCGCAAGCTGCCGCGCGAAGCGACGCGCGCTGTCGGGCGGCTCGCCTTCGCCGAAGGTGCTCACCACGAACAGCGCACGGTGGAAATGGCGCAGGCGTTCCGGATCGAGCGTGGCCAGCGACTGCACGGTGATCGCGACGCCGGCTTTTTGCAGTGCAGCGGCGGTGTGCAGCGCGATGCGTTCGGCCTGGCCGGCTTGCGTGGCGTAGGCCAGCAATATTCCCTCCTTGCTGTCGGCGGCGCTGACGCCGCCGGGGCTGGTCACGACCGCTTCGCGGCTGCGGTCGAGCAGTGCACGTTCGGCACGCACCGCACGCTTCTTGCGGCGGCGGTCGAGGTAGAGCATCCAGCCGGTGATGCCGAACAACGGCATGATCAGTGCGGCGATCGTCATCACGATGCGGCCCGGCAGGCCGAAGTAGGTACCCATGTGCAGCGGATAGATCGCGCCGATGAACAGGCCGCCGGCATCCTTGTCGGCAAAGCGTTCATTGAGTTTGATGTCGCCGGTCAGCGGCAGCACGTTCAGGCGGTTGCGGGCGCGCTCGTGCGGGGCGTCGGGCAGCAGGTAGTTGAACTGGACCGGCTGGGCGGTCTTGTCGGACATGCGGATATTGACCAGCGTGTACGGACCGGCTTCGCGCAGGAACACGTTCCACGCCAGCGTGAGGTCGAGCGGTGCGGCTTCAGTCTTGTCGGCTTGCTCTTTTTCCTTCTCTTTTTCCTTGTCTCTATCCATGCCCATGCCTCTGGGCTTTTCGCGCCTGGTTTGCGGCGCATGGACTTCCTGCCCGGCCAGGCTGTTGACACCGGACTTGAACCAGTCGAACGCCCAGTACATGCCGGTCGTCGTGAAGATGACGTACATCACCAGCGCCCAGGTGCCGATCACCGAGTGCAGGTTCCACAGGAAAGAGCGGCCGGAGAGTCCGAAATCCAGCCTGAACCAGGCGCGCCAGTTCAACGCGCGGCGCGGCCAGCGCATGTACAGGCCCGACAGCGCCAGCACCAGCAGGCACATCGACAGGCTGCCGGCGACGATCTTGCCGGTATCGGTGGGTAGCAGCAACCAGCGGTGGAAGCGTTCGGTGAATTCGAAGAACTCGTTGCCGGCCAGCGGCGGCAGCAGCGCGCCGGTGTAGGGATCGGCGTAGCGCATCTCGCCGCGCCGCACGCCCGGCGGCGGCGCGAAGTTGATGCGCACGGAAGCACCGGGCTGCGTGGAGGCGATCAGCACGGCGACGCGCTCATGCGGAACTTCGGCGCGCAGGCGCTCGAGGATCTGCGGTGGCGTCAGCACGGCTTGCGGGCGCACGGCCACATGGACGATGCCGGGATTGAGCCAGTCGGTAATTTCTTCGCGGAAGGACAGGATGGCGCCGGTCACGCCGATGAACATCAGCATGGTGCCCGCAGTGATGCCGATGAACCAGTGCACCTGGAACCAGATTTTCTTGAACATTGTTTTTCTCTTGTGGGCCGGCAGTCGGCGAGCAGGGCAGCCTGGCTTGTCGACGCCGGCGGACGGCGTTTTCGCTAAAGCGCCCTATTATAGAGGATCAGAGAATGAGAATTATTCCAGTAAGTATCGCATTGTTGCAATATCAACGTGATGCAGACTCATCCTTTTGCAGCACCATGCTGGCCAGGATCATCGCCGCCACCAGCAACGCCACCGGCAGCAGCCCGCGATGCAGGAGGAAACCGGCGATCTGCGTGCCGACGCCCGACAGCGTCAGCGCCAAAAACATCAGGAAGCCCGAGGCCAGGCTGGTCAGCGACTTCGGCACCGACAGCGCGCGCGTCACGGTGGATGGCCCGCGCAGGCCGAGGCCGGCGCAGAACAGCATCCAGCACACGATCAGCGGCGCTACATGGCGCTCATCCAGCACCCCCAGCGTGATCAGCCCCGCCACCGAGATCAACTGGACGATGGCGCCGGCATTCATCAGCTTGAAGGTGCCGCAGCGATGCGCCATGGCGCCGGCGCGCGAGGCCGCGACGATGAAGGACGACACGCCGCACACCTGCATCAGCGCAAAGGTGCCGGGACCGCGCCCGCTCCATTGTTCGATCAGGTGCGGTGCACTGGCGACGAAGGTCACCAGCGCGCCGAAGGTCAGGCCGTATACGACGGCGTCGCGCAGGTAGCTGCGATTCCTCAGTAGTACCGCATAACTGACGGTTTCATCGGCGTCGTGCAACACCTGCTTGCCCGGCACCAGTTTCAGGATGAAGGGCAACAGCGCGAGCGCGAGGATCGCCACCAGCCAGAAGTTGCTGCGCCAGCCGGACACCAGCAGGATGCCGGTGCCGATCACCGGCGCGATGGCGGGGATGACGGACTCGGCGATGCTGACCCAGGAGATCGCCCGGATCGCATCCGCATCGGCGAAGCGCCGCCGCAGCAGCACTGGCACCACCACGGTGGCGGCGCCTGCGCCGATGCCTTGCAGCGTGCGGTACACAATCAACGCGTCGACATTCGCCGCCAGGGCGCAGGCCACGCCGGTGATTGCCAGCAAGGCGACGCCGGCGAGCAGGGTGTTGCGCATGCCGAGCTTGTCGGCCAGCGCGCCCCACAGCAATTGCGACAGCGCCAGCGCAATCATGAAAGAAGAAATTGTCGCCTGCACCGCCGGCACATCGCTGCCGAGGTCGTGGGCGAGATGCGGCAATGCAGGCAGGTAAAGATCGGTGGCCAGCATGCCGACGCCGGTGAGCGCGGCGAGCGGGATGATTTGCAGCAGAGGAGGACGGGACATCGATAAAACTCAGCAAGACAGGTTCAGTGGGACTTCAATGAAGCAGCTTCAATAAGCCGCAGGGAGCGGAAATATGTGGATGCGCCTCAGGAGCCTGAAAACGGATGCGCCTGGAGGTCGATCTTGTCGTTTGCGGTTTCCGGACTGCGGAGAGCGGCCATGATACCACCGGCTTTCGGACGGCCGGTTTTTGTCCGGTGGCACGCCCAGGTGCGGATAGCGCACCGAATTGCATCGTCAATTGCAAAAAACTGGTCTAATCTCAGATTCAAATGGTATAGTGATCATACCAGTTGGTGAATTTCAGAAATACACGCTGGTGAGGTAGTACCTACTTATAACTAAAACCCACCGTCAGAAACGCTTCCGAAAAGCGTCGGCGGAAAAACAAGGTTGTTGTTGATTTGGCAATAGCCTTGTTCGATCAACTGAGGAGACAGCATGGAGGCAGCAACAAGCGCCGTCGAAAAGTCGGCAATCAGGAAAGTGTCGTTACGGCTGGTGCCGTTCGTCGCACTGATGTTCTTTATCAATTTTCTGGACCGCACGGCGATTTCCTTCGCCGGTCC
>Ga0308165_1000410_pt1 | contig 83531 bp, 73 predicted proteins | sample PhyWR2_FD_201032 | JGI IMG/M metagenome (GOLD analysis project Ga0308165, IMG submission 201032) | Phyllosphere microbial communities from UC Gill Tract Community Farm, Albany, California, United States - DLSLW.R2 | ecosystem: Host-associated > Plants > Phyllosphere > Unclassified | place: USA... | reverse complement strand
CTCGCCGAAAAGGGCATTGCCCATGAGACGGTCCAGGTGGACCTGCGCAATTCCGAGCAATTGAGCAGCGCTTATCAAAAAATCAATCCGCAGTGCACAGTCCCGGCGCTGCGCACGCAGGAGGGGGGACATGCTGACCGACAACGCGGCCATCGCGGCCTACCTGGAGGCGCGCTACCCGCAGCCGCCGCTGTGCTGGGCACCAGCCCGAGCGAAAAGGCGCAAATTGCCAGCTGGAACTGGCGCGTCGAGTTCGACGGATTGCTGGCCGGCGCCGAAGCGCTGCGCAACAGTGCCCCAAGCATGGCCAACCAGGCGCTACCGGGGCAGATGGACTACCCGCAAATCCCCGACCTGGCGCAGCGCGGCCTGGTCAGGGTGCAGCAGTTCTTTGTCATGCTCAACGAACACTTGGCTGACCGGGACTTCATCGCCACCGACCGTTTCACCGTAGCTGACATCACGGCCGTGGTGGCCGTTGACTTTGCACGCGTTATGAGAATCAAGCCAGGCGATCAGCACCCGCACCTGCAGCGCTGGCGGGCAGCGATGGCCCAGCGGCCATCGGTGTCTTTGTAGACGCGCTGCTCCGAACAGCGCCTGGATCAACTGCCCTCAGCGCAGCACCAGCACGGGAAGTCGGCTCTCGATGAGAACGTCCTTAGTGTGCGAGCCGAACACGAACTTGCCCACCCGGCTGCGCCCGTGCGTCACCATGACAATCATGTCGGCGCCTGCTTTTTCTGCCTCTTCAACGATGGCCTGGCCTACCGTGTAGGAGGTCACATGATGGGCGGTGAATTGCACGCCCTTGGCCTGGGCGCGCTGCTCGAACTGCTCGAGCAAGGCCGCAGCGTGCGCTTCGTTTTTGGCCTCATGGTCCTTGACGCGGTTCATGAACTCGTCGTTGCGCGGCGAGGCAGTCGAAAGCGGCAAATCAGGCTCGACCACAAAGCCGGTGATGCGCGCGCCCAGTTGCAAAGCGAGCTCGATGCTGCCCTCCATCCCGCGGCGGGAGAGTTCGGAGCCGTCAACGGGCACGAAAAGATGCTTGTACATGGGGTATGAATCCTCAATAAAAAATCAAATGAACGTCTGTGCCTCAAATGCCAGGCGCTGCTTTGAAAATTCAGTGTAGCCATTTCATGAGGTTCTGATACGCCAGGATGAAGCGCCAGCGCCGGGCAGAGCAGCCACAGGGTAACAAATACAGGCGGCTGGAATCGGGCTGCCTTTCAGGCATTGCGCCAAGCCGGCCTGCCCGGTGAAAACCGTGGAGGTACGCGCCGGTGAGAAAAACGGTTGGAAGTGCGTTGCAGCTCCAGCCGTGGCAGCGGACTCAATCCGGCAGAGGTCGCGCCGTTCGGAGTGAACATCTGATCATTCACAATGAGCGCGGGGATACCTGGTAAGTAAACATAATTCCCGGGAAGTGCGTCCATCTTCCTTGATAAACATTCCACGATTTTAGTTATGTTAAGTTTAGTTTAAATCTGCCACTACTAACTCTTTGCGTGACTCTGCAGTCCGACCTATCAGAAATGCCGGATCGCGTTGCGATCAGCTCGCACGTTTGAGTTGCGAGTAGAAGTTTTCATGTAGCCCCACTGCCAGCAACATCATTTCTTCAGGTAAGCGCTTGCCAGGTTTCAATTTTTACGCCAGCAACGTTTCTTGATTGCTGAGTTTGACCTTTACTACCCATCCCTTGCTCCGGCGCTTCACTACATGGTGGTGCAGTGCATGACGCGCATACGCCTGGACGGCCTGCGTGCGCAGGGCCAAGGTTCTGCGATTGAGTTATGCGCATGTCGATAGGTGAGTAGATGCCGCACTCCGCACAGGTCCGCCACGCCGCCGTCACTCATCATGGAAAATCGGATGTAGAGTGATCGCCATGAATGAACCCGCCAACGAAGACGACCGGACCGTTCAAGCCCATGGCGAAGCCATGAACATGGGCAACGCCAGTCTGGGCCCCGGATCGACTGGCGAGCCGGTGAGCGGCGACCGTCTGCCCATCGGTATGCGGCTCGCCGAGTTTGAGATCACTGGATATGTCGGTGACGGTGGATTCAGCATTGTTTACCTGGCCTGGGATCACTCGCTCGAACGTCAAGTGGCGCTCAAGGAATACATGCCGTCGTCGCTGGCTTGTCGCAGCGCTGGCACGCGCGTCTTGCCGCGCTCGGAGCGCCACCGCGATACTTTCAATATTGGGTTAAAGAGCTTCATCAACGAAGGCAAGCTGCTTGCGCAGTTCGACCACCCATCGCTGGTCAAGGTTTACCGTTTCTGGGAGGCCCATGGCACCGCGTACATGGTGATGCCCTACTACAAGGGCCTGACACTCAAGGACACGGTGCGTGCGATGTCGCAGCCGCCCGACGAAGCCTGGCTGCGCGGTTTGCTCGACCCGCTGATGGCTGCGCTGTCGGTGATTCACCAGGCGCAATGTTTCCATCGAGACATTGCGCCAGACAACGTGCTGTTGTTGGCCGGCAGCGGCAAACCTCTGCTGCTTGATTTTGGCGCTGCACGCCGCGTGATCGGCGACAAGACGCAGGCTCTCACGGTGATCCTTAAAACCGGCTATGCCCCTGTCGAACAGTACGCTGAAGACTCGAACATGCGTCAGGGCGCATGGACCGATGTCTATGCGCTGGCCGCGGTGATTTACTGGGCCGTAACCGGCAAAACACCGCCAGCCTCGATGGGTCGCGTGCTCAACGACAGCTACGTGCCGCTGGCGCAGAGCGCGGCCGGACGCTACAGCGCGCGTTTTCTCGCTGCCGTCGATCGCGCGCTTGTCGTGTTGCCGGAGAAGCGCACACCCTCAATCGAGCGGCTGCGGGAAGAACTCGGCTTGGATGTCGCATGGCCTGAAGCACCTGCCGCTGCGCCGCCGTCGGAAGACCTCGAAGTGACGGTGATCGGCCCGCCTGCAACTGCACCGCACATTCGGGTCGAGCCGAACGAGCCTCTGCTTTCAGTCAAAAGCCAGTCGCGTGTTGACTCGCCAAAGCCGAAGCTGAAACTGCTGGATACGGCAACCGTGAACGGGAACGGCCGCATGCGCTTGTGGTTGTCACTGGGCGGCCTTGCGGTGCTGACGGTTGGCACGGGACTGTGGTGGATCGCGCAGCCGAGCACGCCGCCGCCCAGTACCACGGCAAGCGCGCCATCTCCTGGCACCACCCCCATACCGGTGCCACGGCCAACGCTCCCCTCGCCGGCGCTGCCCACAGCGCCACAGCTCCCACCACCGAGCGCACCAACCGTGGTGACCCAGATCGAGACAGGACGCGACGCAAGCATCGAACTGAAGGCCGCCCTCGTGAAGGAACGCAACGGCGCGACGCGATTGCAGTACCAGGCCAGCGAGGGCGGCTACGCTTACGTGCTGGGCTCGCGCACGGACAGCAACGAATTGGTCATGGTGTACCCCTCGCCCGGCGGGCGGGCCGCAAAACTGGGCACAGGCGGCAAGGTCGCCGTGCCACTGCCAGCGGCTGCCGGTGTACAAAGCTACTACTTGCTCTGGGCCCGCGAGAGCCGCGATCTGGCCAAGGGTGGCTGGACCATGCGCAATCCCGGCTGGGTGCGAAGCCTGGAAACCAGCATCGCATTGAACGCCACCCCTGTATGGGGCGCGCCGCACTGTGCGCCGCGCGCCAAGCGTTGCGACCCCGCTTACGCCATGACTGAAGTCACTGACATGACCAATGTCACAATGCCGGTGCAGGGGCCCGTACCGATGCCATCTGCCAGCCCTAAATCGCCGACGCCAGCGCCCGAAAAAACCGCCGCCAGGCGCCGTGAAAATTCTCCTCCCACAGAGGAGAAACCGCCTCCCAGACGCGACGATGGGCTGTCGGCGCAATGCAGCGAATTGCTCAACCGTGCATCGCTCGGCGACACCAGCGCTGACCTCATCGAGAAAATGAAAACGATGCGTTGCGGCAACTGACCCCTTGGTCCCGGCTATTGACAGACGCCTGGTCATCGCGAGACTATCGCAAGGCAAAACCGAGGCTCGAGCTGCAATTCTTCAGCGGTGGCAGTACCGTGCTGAGACCAGCATTACTTGGCGCGGCGTGCATGGAGGTAGTTCGACCATGATCATGAAGCTGATATTTGACATGCGGAAGTTGCAACTTTCATTTGGCGCCTGCGCGTTGGTGCTGGCCGTAGGTTGTGGCGGTGGCAGCGGCGGTAACGATCGCGACAGCGGGCCGCAACAAACCACGCTATCGGTAGCAGCCAGCGACGCCGACGGCGACACGCTCAGCTATCAATGGCGCGCCACCGCCGGCACCATCGACAACCGCAATGCGGCCACGACAGTGTGGACGCTGCCGGCGGGGCCTGGCCTGCACTTTGCATATGTCCTTGTCTCGGATGGCCGCGGCGGCTATTCGGAGCGGCAATACGCGGTCAGCACGGATGCGTTGAAGATCAATGCGCCCGCACGCACCGCCGTGACCTATGCGCCAGCGCCAGCACCGAAGGTTGCCGATGCCGGCGTGGTGCGCCGCCTGCGCTTCAAGGCACCCACGGAGCTACTGTTTGCGGATGCTGGTGCAGGTGCCGGCAATCGCATCGTTTACCTCTCCGACACGCCGGTTTCGGTTGCAGTCAAAGACACGGGCAGCGTCGTCTTCAGCGGCACCACCGATGCAGCGGGCGAGTTGAACCTGCCCAACTTGAAAAACGGCACCTACACCGTCAATTGCGCCACAACGTCCGGTGGGCCGTTGGGCTTTTGCGGCGACTTGACCGCCAGTGACAGCACGTCCAGCAGCGTCGTCCCGCTCGCGCCCTCCGTTGGAGCGGGCAGCAACCTGCGCCTGTACGGTCACGTCGCGTTGGCCGACGGCGGCGCATGTGGAACGCGCAACGACTACTTCGGCACCCACGCCAGCGCCACAGTGCAACTGCAGCAGGCCGATGGCCAGGCGGTGACGCCGGCGCGGCGCGTGAACCGGTTCGGCGACTACTTCATCGATGCGGCAGTGGCCAATAACACGCCGTTGAAGCTGCGTATCCAGTGCGGCAGCGATGTGCATGTCGCCGACGTGTTGCCCGGCGCGGGCGGCTTCCTGAGCGCATCACCGCTTGAAGTCAGTCACGGGACGGCAAACCGTCGGCCTACCATCACACGGATGATCGCCAACGGCCCGGATGGCAATGTGCGCGGGCGCGAGGTGCTTGCCGTGGCCGGCGCTATCTCCAACACAATGCCCGGCTTTGACCGTTTTCTGGCCTACAAAGGCACGGACACTGCTCTTAGCGCCTGCATGTATTACCGCGCAATCGGTGCGGTCTCCGGCTGCGATACGCAAGGCGGAATGGAAAATCCAATCACATTCGACGATTGGAAGAAACGCCATCTCTTCGGGACTGGTAAAAACCCCGAACCCGCCGCGACGTACGTCAACGAGCGCGACCTCAACCTCGTTCGGCGGATGTTCGCCACCAAGGTGTCGGACACGCAAGTGGCGTTCTACGTCTGCAACAACCCCGGCCCCGAAGGTCGCACACAGGCCGAAGTCAATGAAGTCATCAACTTCGGCTTGGCAAGCGAACGCCGGGTCGCCTGTGTCGCCATGGAATGGTCCAGCGCGCCGGGCGTGGATGGCGGCAACACACCCTTCACCAAGTTTTTGACGTTTGGTCCGGACGGCTCGCTCATCCCGTCTGTCAACCTTGACGGCCGTGGCGAGAAGTACATGCCCGGCGCCTGCATTGCCTGTCATGGCGGCTCGAAGATCGGCGGCAGGTTCCCCGAGCGCGGCAACCCCTCGCCGCTCCTGGGTTCGCGGTTTCTGGGCTTTGACACTGGCAACTTCTTGTTCTCCACCGGGGCCGGCTTGACCGAAGTCGACCAGAGCAAGGCGCTGCGGGACCTGAACAAGCTCGTGCAGCACACCGAAGGCGGGTCTGGCAGCAGCACGGCCACGGCAAATCTGATCAACGGTTGGTACGCCAGCGGCGGCAACCAGTTGGACAAGGCCTACGTGCCAACGCCGTGGCAGGCATCGGCCGACAAGGCATTGTTCTACCGCGAGGTGATCGGTACCTCGTGCCGCACCTGCCACTCCGCACTCGGCTCGGCTGAAAGCCGTTTCGACTGGGACTCGCATCCGGAATTATTTGTTGGCTTGACCGATCCCAACAACACCGCGTATCGCCATGTCTGCGGCGGCACGCCAGAATTGGCAATCAACAGCTCAATGCCCAACGCGCTGGCATCGCTCGATCGCCTGCTCGACAGCAGCGCGCCCAACAGCATCGCCCTGCGAAACCGCATGAAGACCTACCTGGGTTGTTCAGCGCCTGCGGAAGACCCTGTTTACCCACGCCGATAGTGCCGCCTGCCGCGCATCCAACTCTGGGAGGTCTTGATGGCTCGAATCCAAACAATAAGCAGCGGCATTGAACAGCGCGCTGGCCTAGCCATCGTCATGTTGGCGATGTTGGCGATGTTGGCAGCATGCGCCAACCCCGGTTCGCCGGGGTCAGCGGTGGGGGCTTCGCCAACGTCCACCGCTGCACCATCGCCCGCAGCGCCGCAGCCAGCAGCCGCTGTTGCCGCGCCCAGCACTGCTGGGGCACCTGCGGCCGCAGAGCAAAACTTTGTCGCTCCCGCACCCGTGCCGTTCGAGAACTCGATCGCCCGCGCCGGCGCACAGTTGCTGGCTGATGCGCGCTCGCGCCTGGGCAGCGAGTCGCGCGCTCTGGTCATCGACCCGCTGATCGACGCCAACACCGGCGCCCAGACGGTGAGCACCGTAAAGATGGGCGAGCAGATCGAATCGATCGTCAAAACCCGGCACGCCAACTGGCGCCTCCAGCCGCTGACGCGCCAAGCCCTGAATGACAAGCCGTTGCTGCTCATCGGCACGCTGACGCCGGTCAACATCGAGCGCTCGGTCAACGCCGTACCCGATGCGTTCCGCGTCTGGCTGACCGTGATCGACCTGCGCACCGGGCGCGTCGTTGCCAAGCAGCTTGACCGCTCGACGATCGATAGCGTCAATCCAGAACCTCTCAAGTTCTACAGCGACAGCCCGACATGGCACAAGGACAAGACGGTGCTGGGCTACATCAATTCATGCCAGGTCAACACAAAGATTGGCGACCCGGCCGACCCCGCGTACCTGGCCAGGCTCCCTGCGGCAGCAGTCGTCAACGAGGCCATCATGGCCTACAGCGCGGGGCGCGTGCCTGCCGCCAACCTGCTTTACAAGGAAGCAGCCGCGCTTGCCGAACCGGGCGACCTGCGGGTGCTCAATGGCCTGTACCTCACGAGCTGGCAACTCGGCCAGCGCGACAACGCGCGCGACGCGTTCAGCAAACTCGTCGCGTCGGGCCTGGATCTCAAGCGCGTGCCCATGAAGTTCCTGTTCCAGCCAGGCGGCACCAGTTTCAACGCGGTCGGCGACCTGCCGCAGCAGTACCAGATCTGGGTCGGCGCACTGGCGCAGGAAATCGGCAAGGCGCAATCGTGTGTGCGCGTTGTCGGCCACACCAGCCGAACCGGCAGCGCGAGCGTCAACGAAAGGCTCTCGCGCCAGCGCGCCGAAACGATGCAACGCATGCTCGAGCGCAGCAACCGGGGGCTGGGCACGCGGCTGAGCGCATCAGGCGTGGGGTCACGCGAGGCACTGGTGGGACTGGGTACTGACGACCAACGCGACGCGCTGGACCGTCGGGTGGAGTTTCGGGTGGTGGATTGTGTTTGAGGTGGCGCGCTCGTTGGCTGCCTTCAGCACCGTTGCTTAAAACAGTGTTTGAGTGATGTGGACCGATGCGCAATCCGTGGAGACTTTGCAATGAAATTCCAGATTCCAAGCTCGGCGCTTAGCCGAATCGTAGGCGGCGTTGCGCTGCTTCTGCTGCAATTCGTCCCATCCGCGTTTGCCGCGAACAACTGGGAACGCGGCAAGGTGCTATATGCCGCAAACTGTGCATCGTGCCACTTCATCCCCACCAACAAGCCCAACTTTACCGCGGCGCAAATCTCGGGGGCGATCGGCGGCGGCGTTTCACAAATGTCAACGCTGACTTTTTTGACTGCAGACCAGATAACCGACATTGAGGCGTACCTCGGAAAGACCACGTTTCCTGTCGCAGAGCTCTCACCCACCACGAGTGACTTCGGCTCGATCTCAATGGGTCTGACGGCCAACAGGTCGTTCCAGCTCAAGAACAAGGGCGACGCGCCCCTCAATGTCAGCAGCGTGAGCCTGAGCGATACTACGAACTACGCAGTGACTTCCGACAATTGCAGTGGCGCCTCCGTCTCGACCGGAGGAGGCACCTGCACGGTCCAAATCACCTTTTCCCCTCAGTCCGTCGCCAGTTTTAACGGACGCAAGTTGACCATCAATCACAATGCCATCGGCGACGGTGCATCTGGCACTGCCACTCCACCGCGGTTCACATCGAATGCGACGCTGTCGGGAACCGGATTGGCGCCCTTCACGGTGGCGCCAGTATCACCGCTGAACTTCACCCCCGCCACCGCGCCTGCGGGCACGCACACGGTGATCATCAGCGACAACAAGGGCGACCGAATTCGGGTCTGCCGCGACGCGGCAGACAGCTTCAGCGCTCCCGCCGACTTCTCGCTCGACTCGCCGGCTTCGTTCGATGCCGGTGGCTGCTACATCATCGCGACCGGCGCGGTGCCGCGCTCCCCGATTTCGCTGGTCGTGCGTTTCGTACCTAGTGCACCCGGGCCGCGCTTTGCGAAGCTGACCTTCCAGCGCTTGGATGGAGCGGGCAACGCCACGCTTCCAGTCACCACGTTGCAGTTGCGGGGCAACCCGGGTGGCGTAGCCACGGTCAACGCATCGAGCCTGTTCGATGCAGCGGGCGATCCGGGAGTGGAAGTTGACGGTGATAACACGCTTACGCGCTCAGTGACGCTGTTTAGCGAGGGCAGTGCCCCACTGCCCTTCACTAGTTCGACGTTCACGATCAGCGGCCCGAGCAGCAGCGAATACACAGTGGCAGACACGGGTTGCAAAGCTCTGGTGCAGTTGCCGGCATTCACATCGAACCCCGCGCCGTCTTGCGTTCTGACCGTGATCTTCAATCCGTCCGACGTTGGTCGGCGCGGCCCGGCCAATCTGACAATCCAGATCGCGGGCATTGCTGACAACGTCGTCACGCTCAACGGCCTGGGCTTCCGCGGTCCGCGCCTGGCGGTGCGGCGTGGCATGGCGCCGCTGACGAGCGGTGACACCGTGCAGTTCGGCGCTCAGACGATCGGCGGGATCTACCCGTCCATTCCAGTGACGTTGATCAATGGCGGCACCCAGGGCAATCTGGATGTGATTCTGCCGGCCGCCGGATCGATGCCGAGTTTCTCGTTCATCGGCCCGGCCGAATGCAGGCAACTGGCTCCTGCTACCGAGTGCGCAGTCGCATTGCATTTCGATCCTGCGGCGGCGCAGGCCTACGCCACCCCCTTCGTGATTCAGACCCGTCCGGCGGGCACGAGCGATCCGGTCAAGGTCTTTCAGCTCGATCTGCGGGGCCAGGGCTCGGTGTCAGCGATACCGGTGCTCTCGTGGACCGACAGCAGCGGCACGCCAATTGCGCAACTCGCCTTCGCCGACACTGCTGCGGGCACACCAGTGACCACCAACGTGCGGCTGAACAACGCCGGCCCCGGCGGGGCGCGGCTGCAGTTCGGCAATGCCATCGGCCTGGACTCGGTCAACTTCGCACTCGACACGTCGAACTGCGGCAGCGGTCGTGAGTTGTTCGAGGGAACGAGCTGCGCGGTCGCGGTGACGTTTGCGCCCAACACCGCAGGTCAAAAATCCGCGTCGGCGCAGTATTTGGCTGAAGCTGGCACGCCACCCATCTTGGTCGTATCGCCCTACCTTGCCATCACCGGCACGTCCAGGGCAAGTGCGTTGCCGGCACTTCTGCAACCATCTGCTTCGACCCTTCAGTTCACGAGCACGGTGATCGGCAGCTCTGCCGCGCCTGCGGAGCTCAGGCTCACCAACACCGGCAGCCGCCCACTCAATGTATTGAGCTTCACTGTGAGCGCACCCTTCAGCGTGCAGGCCAAGACCTGCGCCGCTGTACCGTTCGTGCTACCACCAGGTGGCGAGTGCACGGTCAGCATTACCTTCCAGCCGACGGCGGAAGGTTTGAATAGCGGCACATTGGAGTTCAACAGCGATGCCTCCACGCCTGTGACGGCGGTGGCACTGAGTGGCCACGCCGAACCCAGGGCCAATGTCTCGGGCGGCGGCTGCTCGATCAGTGACGGCCGCTCGCCCGCCGACCCGACGCTATGGGCCTTGGTGCTGCTCGCTGCGGCGGTGCTCTTCTATCGCCGCAGGATGCGTGACAGCGCATCTCATGACGGGCAACCTTGCCGAAATTTCCAATGACCAGATCCAATATGGCTGACTGGCGCAACCCGCAAGCAGCGTCGGTGCTGCCGCTCGCGCTGCTGGCAGCGGCGCTGGCCTGGGCGTCGATCGCCATCGGAGTGCCTGTGTGGCGCGCGCTCGTGCTGCTACTGGTGGCGCCAGTGGCAGAAGAGCTTGTGTTCCGCGCGGGTCTACATGACTACCTTCTGCACAAGGGCGCATCGCTCTGGTTGGCCAACCTGTTGACGGCGCTCGCGTTCAGCGCCGCACACATGCTGCTGCTCGGCGTCAATCCACAGACCGCGCTGGTGTGGTTCCCTGCCCTGCTGATCGGTGCCGCCTACAACCGCTGGCGGCGTCTGCGTCTTTGCATCGCGCTGCACATGGCAATGAACGCGCTGTGGATCGTCGTCCATGGCATGTCGTGATTCGAGGACAGGCCAGGAGAAAACCCCCATGAAAATCAATAATGCGTTGCGCTGGTGTGCGGCTCTTGGCAGCCTGCTTGCGCTGCCCGCCCACGCCCAGTTCGACTACTCGCTCTACGGCGTCGCCGATCTCTCTTATGGCCGCTTCGAGAACAGCGGCTTCGTGCGAACCCACCGCTTCAACAACAACTCGCTGACGGCCACTTTCGCCGGTCTCAATGCAAGCTACGGGTTTGAAAACGGCTGGACGCCGGGCATCACGCTCGAGACGTTCTTTCGCTTCCAGGATATGAGGTTCGGCCGCAACGACGACGATCCAACGTTCTCGCGCAACGCCTTCGTGTCGCTGACGCACCGTGACTACGGCACGCTGCGTGCCGGGCGCATCCAGTCGCTGCTGTTCAACACCACTACGCGCTTCAACGCCCTAGGCAACTCGGTGGGTTTTTCGCCAGCCGTGCGCCACATCTTTGCGGCCGGCAACCTGACCGGCGTCCAGGGTGATTTCTATTGGAACCAGGCCATCAGCTACACGACGCCCAATTTCGACGGTATCACCGGCAGCGTCCTCGCCGCGCGCGGCGAGCGGAGCAACCCTGGCCACCTGATGGCCGGCAATCTCATTGTCGCCAAGGGCGTGCTCGCAGGCTCGCTATCGGTACAACGCGTGGACATTGACAACGGCATTGACGATCGCATACTCGAAGACACCGTACAGCTCGGCGCCAGCTACAACATCGGCCTGGCCAAACTGTTCGGCCAATACACCCACACCCGCGACAGCGGCCTGGAGGTCAAGAGTGACATCGTCTCGGCAGGCGTCTCGGTGCCGCTCGGCCCCGGCACGGTGCATGCGCAAATCGCCACCTCCAAAGCAGACGGCCTGGCCGTTTCGCGCAAACAAACGACGACAAGCGCGGCCTATGTCTATGCCTATAACAGCCTGACCGATTTCTACATCATTGCCATGGACGACCGCGTGCGCGGCCAGACGCGCGGCCTTTCGGCCGCGTTCGGTGTGCGCTACAGTTTTCAGTAGTCACGGGCTGCTCATCGCCGATGACCTTCGTCAGTGTTCGCGCCTGCACGGCTGGCCTATCCTGCTTGGCGTGTCACAACCATTTTCATTCCCCGCCACACGCCGGGCGTTCGCGCTTGGCGGCGCGTCGCTGGCGCTCGCTGCATGCGGCGCAAAGCCGATCCTGGCGCCCAAACCCGTTCCGCCGCCCAAACCCAAGGTCCTGACGGTCGATGTGCTAGCTACGGCCAGGCTGAACCCCAGCGCCAGTGGGCGGCCTTCGCCAGTCGTCGTGCGCATCTATGAACTCAAGGCAGCTGGGCTGTTCGAGTCCGCCGACTTTGTCTCGCTGTTCGACAAGGACCAAGCCACGCTCGGCGGCGACGTGATCGCCCGCGATGAGTTTGTGCTGGGTCCAGGCGAGTCGATGGCCATCAAGCGCGATCTCACCGCCGATTCGAAGTTCATTGCCGTCATGGCGGCCTTCCGTGACCTCGAACGCGCGAAGTGGCGCGCTGTCGTGCCACTGGTTGCCGGCCAGGACAATGCGCTGTCGGTGCGCCTGGATGCTTCGACTGTGTCGATCGGCAAACGTTTATGAGCCAACACTGATGGGCTGGCGAAACCGTGTTATCTGGACCGAGGGCATGTTCCTTGAGCCGCACCACTTTCAGCAGGAGCTTCGCTACCTCGAGCGCCTGGTCGATGCACGCATGGTCGGCGCCAGCGTTTACGGCTGGGGATTCGTGCAGTTCGAGATCGACGAAGGCCTGCTTGCGCTGGGCAAGCTCGGCCTGGCACGCGCCAGCGGCGTGCTGCCCGACGGCACGCCGTTTGCAATGCCGCAGTTCGATCCGCTGCCCCCTGCACTCGAGCTTGGCACCGACATGAAGGCCGAGACGATCTGCCTAGCCCTGCCCCTGCAGCGCGAAGGCACCGACGAATTTTCTCTCGACGACAAACCCGATGCCGGTATGTCGCGCGCCATGAACCGCTACATGGCGGTGCAGGAAGACGTGCGCGACGCCAGCAATGCCAGCGATGAGCCAGCGACGATCCAGACCGGCCGCCTGCAAGCCAGGCTCATTCGCACCAGGGACGCACTCGATGCCTACACGACGTTGACCATCGCCGCCGTCGTCGAGCGGCGCGCAGACGGCATGGTCGTGCTCGACCGCGGCCACATCCCGGCGCAGCTGCGGCTCGATACGTCCAGGCAACTTTCTTCGAGCGTCGAGCTGCTGCACGGCCTGATCCGGCAGCGCGCCGAAATGCTCGCCGGCCGCATGGGCCAGCTTGGCCACGGCGTGTCGGAACTGGCCTCGTTTCTGTTTCTGCAAACGCTCAACCGCAATGAACCCATCTTCGCGCAGCACGCAGCCTCGCCGGTGGCGCATCCGCGCGAGCTGCACCTCGATTGCCTGCGCCTGGCCGGCGACCTGGCCACGCTGTCGACTACCAGCCGTCGGCCGGCCGCGTTTCCGCCGTATCGCCACGACGATCTTCGCGGCACCTTCACGCCGGTGTTCGACGAGTTGCGCGCCATGCTGAGCACGCCGCCCGACACCAACGCAATCCAGATCGACCTGGTCGATCGCAAGCATGGCGTTCGCACCGCGGTCGTCAACGATCTGGAACTGGTGCGCACGGCCTCTTTTGTGCTCGCCGTCAATGCGCGCGTGCCGGCCGAACAGCTGCGCCAGCATTTTCCGGCGCAGACCAAGATCGGCCCCGTCGACAAGATCAAAAATCTGGTCAATCTGGCACTGCCCGGCATCGGCTTGCGGCCGTTGCCGGTGGCACCGCGCCAGTTGCCGTTTCACGCCGGTTACTACTACTTCGAGCTCGACCGCAACAGCGAACTCTGGCCCCAGCTCGAGCACGACGGCAACATGGCGATGCACATCGCCGGTGAGTTCCCGGGACTCGAACTTGAGTTCTGGGCCATACGCCGATAGGCCAGGCGATGAACGACAAGCCCCTGGACGATCCATTTGCCGAGATCGGCGGTGGCCGCACGTTCATCATGCCCACGCCCGGTGTGCGTGCGGCGCCAGGCGCGCCGCGCAGCCACGCTTCGGGCAGGCCCGAAGTTGCCGCCGACATCGAGCCGGTCGAAAGCGGCCTCAACCCGCTGGTGGCGCTGGCCAACAAGACGCTTGCATTGGTGCCGCAGATTCGCGCCACCTACCAGCTCGCCGATCCGGCTGCCCTGCGCGAGTCCATCGCTGCCGAATTGCGCGCCTTCGAGTCGCAGGCCCGTGGACGCGGCATTGCCGCAGAACGCATTCTGGCCGCGCGCTACGTGCTGTGCACCGTGCTCGACGAAGCTGCGGCGAGCACGCCCTGGGGCGGCGGCGGCCAATGGGGCCGGCACAGCCTGCTGGCGATGTTTCACAACGAAACGGGCGGCGGCGAGAAGGTTTTTCAGCTCATGGCCAAGCTGGCACAGGAGCCCACAGCCAACCGCGATCTGCTCGAATTGATCTATGCCGCATTGAGCGTCGGCTTCGAGGGTCGCTACCGCGTGGAGCAAGGGGGTGCGGCGCAGCTCGAAGCCGTGCGCGAGCGTCTTGCGCAAATCGTCAGCAAGGAGCGCGGCGACTACAGCCCCGCACTCGCGCAAAGCTGGCGCGGCACGCTGCCGAAGAAGCGGCCGCTTCTGACCTGGTTGCCGCTTTGGGTCACCGCAGCCCTGTGCGGCCTTGCGCTTGCCGGCACCTACTTGTTTTTCTCGCTGCGCCTGGCACAGCAATCGGACCCCACGTATGCGCGCATCCTGTCGCTGCGCGGCAGCGCGGCAGCGGCAGCGCCGCGTCCTGCCACGGCCACGCTGCGATTGGCGCCGCTGCTGCAAGCCGAAATGCAGGCCGGCCAGGTAACGGTGCGCGACGAGCTCGACCGCAGCATCGTCACGCTGCTCGGCGACGGCCTGTTCGCACCGGCCAGCGACACGGTAGGACCCAACCGCGTGGCGCTGTTCGGCCAGATTGCAGCCGCACTGGCCAAGGTGCCGGGCACCGTGCTCGTTACCGGCCACACCGACAACATTCCAATCGGCACGGCGCGCTTCCCGTCGAACTGGCACCTGTCCCAAGGCCGCGCTGACGCTGTGCGCAAATTGCTCATCAATGCGGGGGTGCCGAGCGCGCGCTTGCGCGCCGAGGGCCGGGCCGATGGCGAGCCGGTCGCGCCCAATGACTCGCCGGCCAACCGCTCGCAGAATCGCCGCGTCGAAATCACGCTGCTGACGGCAGCGGCGGCCAAAGGCTCGTGAGGGCGTTCATGAAAAAGCTGCTTGGCCTGATTTTCCATCCATGGCTGCTGGTCGCGCTCGGTGTACTCGCGTTGTCAGCGGCGATCTGGATCATCGGCCCGATGATCGCGATCGACCGCTGGCGTCCGCTGGAGAGCGAGCGCGCGCGCTGGATCTTCATCGGCGCGCTCGTCGCGCTGGTGTTGCTAAGGCAAGCGTGGCGCTGGTGGAAGGCGCGCAGAACGAACACCCGTGTCGTGGCGCAACTCACCGCCGTGACGCCAACACCTGCCGCCAGCGACCCGGCAAGCGCCGAGGTCGCCGTGCTGCAGCAGCGGTTCAACCAGGCGCTCGAACAACTTCGCCAGGCGCGCTTCACGAGCGGGCGCAAAGGCCCTGGCGCTGTCTGGTCCGACTTCTCGGCGCGCATTGGCAAGCGCTACCTCTACGAGCTGCCGTGGTACGTGATCATCGGCGCGCCGGGCTCAGGCAAGACCACGGCGCTGCTCAATTCGGGACTCAACTTCCCGCTCTCGTCAACGATGGGCGAACAGTCGGTGCGCGGCGCCGGCGGCACCCGCAACTGCGACTGGTGGTTCACCGACGAAGCCGTGCTCATCGACACCGCTGGGCGCTACACCACGCAGACCAGTGATGCCCAGGCCGATGCCAAGGCCTGGGAGGGCTTTCTCGGCCTGCTCAAACGCAGCCGCCCGCGGCAACCCGTCAGCGGCGTCCTCGTCACCGTCTCGGTCAGTGACCTGCTGATGCAGTCGGCCGCCGAACGTGCCACCCATGCACAGGCCGTGCGCCGCCGCGTGCAGGAGCTGCACCAGCACCTGGGCATCCGCTTCCCAATCTACCTGCTGGTTACCAAGTGCGATCTGCTCGCCGGTTTCACCGACTACCTGGGCGACATCGACAAGGAAGCACGCGCGACACCCTGGGGATTCACCTTCAAGCTCGACGGCGAGCAGCGTACCGATCTGTCGGCCTTCAACAGCGAGTACGAAGCCCTCGAAAAACGCTTGCAGGACGGCGTCATCGACCGCCTGCAGCCCGAACGCGATGTGCAGCGGCGTGCACGCATCTACGCTTTTCCGCAGCAGTTCGCCGGCCTGCGCGACGTGCTGTTCGAGTTTTCACAGAAGGTGTTCTCGCCCTCGCAGTTCGAGCAGCATCCGCTGCTGCGCGGCGTGTACTTCGTCAGTGGTACGCAGGAAGGCACACCGATTGACCGCATGCTCGGCCGCCTGTCGCGCAGCTTCGGCCTGAGCAGCGAGACCGCTGCAGCCGTACCGGGCCAGGGCCGCAGCTACTTCCTCACGCGCCTGCTGCGCGAAGTGGTGTTTGCCGAAAGCGGCCTGTCGGGCACCAATCTCAAGTGGGAACGCAAGCGCGGCGCGCTTGCCCTGGGAGCCTACGCGCTGCTTGCGCTTGGCGTTGGCGCCATGCTGCTTGCATGGACGACGAGTTACCTGAACAACCGGCGTTATGTGGCGCAGGTCGAAGACAGCCTGAGCGCCGCGCAAAAGCTGATCCAGTCCAGCGACAAACCGACGAGCGACCCGCGGCCCTTGCTGCCTCGCCTTCAGGCAGCGCAGGCGCTGCCGCGTGCCGCAGCCGACGGCAGCGTGCCATGGTCGCTTGGCTTTGGCTTGTACCAGGGCGACAAGCTCGCGTCGGCGGCGGACCGCGCCTACCAGCGGCTGCTGGTGGACGGCCTGCTGCCCAGCCTTGCACTGCGCGTCGAGCAGCAACTGCGCAGCGGCGTCAACCCCGAGCTGCAATACGAGGCGCTCAAGGCCTATGTGATGCTGCACGACCCGGAACACTTCAATGCACAGGCCTTGAAGCTGTATGTCACCGAGGACTGGAAAGCGACCTTGCCCAGGAACACCACCAGCGAGCAGCGCGAGGCGCTGATCAAACATCTGGACATGCTGTTGGCGCAGGGTCCGGCGGTTTCGCCGCTGGCGCAAGACAAGTCGCTGCTCAAGCAAACGCAGACGCGGCTGGCCGCCACGTCGCTGCCCAGCCGCATCTACCAGCGGCTCAAGCGTCAGGGCGTGGGCTCGGGCATTGCCGAGTTCAATGCCATCAAGGCCGGTGGCCCGGCCACGCCGCTGGTGTTTCGCCGCGCCAGCGGCACACCCTTGACCCAGGGCATTTCGGGCGTGTTCACCTATGACGGCTATCACAAGGGCTTTCAAAACGAGGTCACAAGTGTCTCGCAGCAGCTGGCTGACGAGGAAGTCTGGGTGCTGGGCGTGGCCCAGATCGAAAGGCCTGCGCTGGTGCCGGGCTTTGCCCAGTCACAGGTGGCCGACCAGGTGCGCCGCATCTACCTCAACGATTACGTGCGGGTGTGGGAAGAGTTCATTGCCGACCTCAAGCTGCAGACGCCGACGTCGCTGGCCGAAGCGGTACAGACCGCACGCACGCTCTCGGCGCCAGACAACCCGCTGGTGCCGCTGCTGCGCGCCATGTCGCGCGAGACCACCCTTTCGCTTGCCCCCGACCTGGCCGGCAAGGCCGGCTCCGTGGTGCGCGACAAGGTTGAGAAGTCGCGCACGGAACTCGGCAAGCTTTTCGGCACGCAGCCGGTCGAGGCAGCCGCCACGCCCAGGGAGCAGATCGAAAGCATCGTCGACAATCGCTTCACCGCCTTGCGCCAGCTCGTCACCAGCCCCGGCGGCCAGGGCCCGGCGCCGGTGGACGCCACGATTGCGCTGTTCAACGAGATCTACACCTTCCTCAACACGGCCGACACTGCGGTCAAGGCCGGCAACCCGCCGCCCCCGTCGGAGGTGCCGAACAAGGTCAAGGCCGAGGGTGCCCGCGCGCCCGAGCCTGTTCGCTCGCTGATCACGACCTTGTCGGTGGTCGGCAATACGCTGGTCTATGGCATCACGCGCAGCAACCTGAGCCATGCCCTCAACTCGCAGATCGGTGAATTCTGCCGCCAAGCCACATCGGGTCGCTACCCGTTCGTGCGCAGCAGCGAGCGCGATGTCACACAGGAAGACTTCGCGCGCCTGTTCTCGCCCAACGGCTTATTCGACGACTTCTTCCAGAAGAACCTGCAGCCTTTCGTCAATACGTCCACGCGCCCCTGGTCCTTCCGCCAGCAGGCGGGAGCGTCGATGGGCAGCCCCGGCGCACTGCTCACCTTCCAGCGCGCCGCCATGATCCGCGAGACCTTCTTTCGCAGCGGCGGCGCCGTGCCGGGCGTAAAACTCGACTTCACGCCCAGCGAGATGGACACAAGCATCACGCAGTTCATCCTCGACGTCGATGGTCAGATCGTGAAGTACGCGCACGGTCCGCAAATACCGGTCTCCATCCAATGGCCTGGGCCGCGCGGCAGCGCGCAGGTGCGCGTCGAGCTGTCACCTTCGTCGGCGGCCGGCAGCTCGGGCATGGTGACCTCGGGTCCCTGGGCGCTGTTTCGCATGATCGACCGGCTGCAAGTCGAAGCAGGCGCGGCGCCGGAACGCTTTCGCGCCACCTTCAACGTCAACGGCCGCAAGGCCAGCTTCGACGTCACGACCAGCAGCGTGCGCAGCCCGTTCCGCCTGCGCGAGCTTGAAGAGTTCACCTGCCCGGCGGGCCTGTAAATGGCAACACCCGGCTGGTACGGCAAACTGGCGATGCTCGGCGACTTTGCGCATCGCCGCCTGCCGCCCGGCTTCGTCAAGGCCTGTGATGCCTGGTTGTCCCAAGGCGTTGCCGCTAGCCGCGCGTCGCTCGGGTCAGCATGGCTCGACAACTATTTGACGGCGCCACTGTGGTGCTTTGCCTGGTCGCCGCGTGTCATCGACGAGCAGTGGTGGTTCGGCGTTCTGACGCCCAGCGTCGATGCGGTGGGGCGCTACTTTCCGCTGGTGGTGGCCTTCAATACAGCGCATGCGCCTTCCGAGCCACACGCACTGGCGCAATGGGCGCAGTGGTACGACAGCGCGAGCGCCTGTGCATTGCAAACCTTGCGGGGCCAGGCCACGCTGGATGAATTCGAGTCGGCGTTGGCTGCTACAGGCACGCCGTTGACAACCGCCCCTGCCGACTCCTCGCCGCCTCAGGCATTCATGAGCGAGTGGCAACTTCATCCAGCCCAGGGCGTCTGGCCAAAGGACGCAGCCACCGTCGTCCTGCGCTCGCTCACCGCACGCCTTCAAGGGCACTCCATCTGGTGGGTGCAGGGCGACAGTCGGGCCGCGCCACCAGTGAGCGTGATGCGAGGTCTGCCTGCGGCGGACCGTTTTACCGCGCTCTTTCAGGGTGTCCTTTAAGGCTCGCTGATCCAGACCGCGATCGCGCTGTGGTTATCCTGCGTCGGGTTGGCGACCTGCGCGATCAAGGCCTGCATCGCCTGCAGCCACTGCTGCGGGTTTTGTGCCTGGCCCAGCGTGCGTTCGATGTCGGCTGCTTGCAGAGGTTCCCACCAGCCATCGCTGCACAGCAAAAGCGCATCGCCTTTAATCACCGGAAACGGCCTCTCGATCGTGTGGGCCACGAACTCATCGGCCACGCCCATGGCACACACCAGATGGTGTTTCATCGGATGGGACTCGGCCGCAGCAGCGTCTATCAGACCAGCATCGATCATCTGCCGTATCACGCTGTCGTCGCGCGTGACGTGGCAGACACGGCCGGCGCGCAAAAAATACAGGCGCGAGTCGCCGACATGCGACCAGAGGGCCAGACCACGCAGTGCGTCGATCCACAGCGCTACCAGCGTGGCATGCATGCGCTGTCGCGCAGGCACGGCGCCCTGCTGTTGCAGCACCAGCAACTCGTGCGCCTCAAGCACCGCCCCGTGCAGCTCCGCTGCGCTGACGTGCGCCGCGGCTTGCAGGCGCAAGGCCACCAGACGCACCACCAGGTCGGAGGCGATCGCGCCGTTGTCGTGGCCGCCCGCCCCATCGGACAGCACGGCATACGCCGCGCCATTGGCAACGCCGTAGCGCATGTCGTCTTCGTTGTGATCACGCGCACCGGTCTGTGTGCAGGTTGCGATGCGAATGGCCAGCATGTGTCAGCGGGCAGTGTTGTTGCGCCTGGCGGCAGCCACGCGATCGGCTTGCTCCTCGTAGGCTTTGACGAAGGCCTTGCCGAACAACTCGTCGAAGTCCTCCCGCGCACTCTCGCTGATGCGGCCGAAGTGTTGCAGGTACAGCTCCCAGAGCCGGGCGCGGCGATTGCCCGGCATGAGCTTGTCGAGCATGCCTCCTTCGGCAAGTTGCGCTTCGAGCCGCGCCGGCTCGAAGCGTCTGAGCATGCCCTGCAGGGCGGCGCGCGTTCCCTCCATCGTTCCGGCGGCGTGGCCGAGCAGGTCGGTCATCGCGTCCTGCATGGCCTCGGGTGCGGCCATGAAACCGCGCATCGGTGGCTGCACCATCTGTGCCAATGCGGCTGCGGCATCGGGCGCGAACTTCAAGGGGTTGTTGCCCCGGGCCTGGATCGTCGTCACCGGCACATGCAACTCCTGCTTGACCACGGTACGCATCGCGCTCAATTGCAGTGTGCCCTCGACCGCCTGGCGCAATGTACCGCCGATCAGACGCATCAGCTCCGGCGTCAGGCGAGGCCGCGTTGCCAGAGACAGTTGCGCGCCGTCGCAAAACGCGTCCCACAAGGCGTCGGTATCGCTCTGGGCGGCCAGGGCCTGCGCTGCAGCCTGCGGGCGCGCTACTTGTGGTTGCCGCGGCGGGATGGCGGCGTGCACCGGCGGCGGTGTGTAGGCCGCTTGCAGATCGGGCGTGTCGTCGCCAGCTGCGGGACCGACGGCGCCGGACGGCGAGCCGCCAACGCCAAGAAACGCGAACGGATCGCTCGTTGATGGCGCATCACTGGTTGAGCCGGGATTCAGAAAGGCTTCGAGAGCGTCGGCCTGGCCGGGACGCGCCGCATTGAGGCCGAACAAGGTGTCGATGCCAGGGCCTGCGGCGCCCGGGCCCAGCATGCCGCGCAGTGACGTTTCCTGCTCGCCACGCGCCGCAGGGGAAGGTGCCGGTGCGCCGAGATCGGCGAAAGGGTCGAAGTCGTCGGGCAAACGCGGGGATGAGGGCGAAGGTGTTGCCAGAGCCGGGGGAAATGGCGCGCGTGCGGCGGCAGGCTGTGGCGATGCCGCACGTGCCGGTACCGGCGCCGGCGCAAATGGCAACGACGCAGGCCCCAGCAGATCGGCAAACGGGTCAGCCGCATCGGGCTTCCCAGGCGTGCTCAGCAGGCCTGCGAACGGATCGCTCTGCATTGGCGTACGCGCTGCCCCGGGTTGCTGCGGTGAGCCGGTCTTGGCCTCGCGTGCCGAAGCGCCAATGACCGTGCGGCCATCGACGGTGCGCAGGGGCGCCTGCGCCGCCTGCTCACGCAACTCCACGCGCAGCTCATAGCCGCCAATCGCCAGCTGATCCTGGTCGCGAAGCGGGACCGTTTCACCGTGGCTGAGCGGCCGGCCGTTGACGATGATCGGGTTGGCGTTGCCGACGTTGCGCAGCGAGTACGTGCCGGCGGTGCAACTCACCTCGGCCTGCAGGCGCGAGACATGACGCGCCGGATCGGGCAGCGTCATCGTGTTGCTGTCAGAGCGGCCAATCGTGCCGCCGCGCTCGTCGAACTCGGCGACGATCGATTGCGACACCGATGCATGATGCGGCGACTGAGCGCGGATGACGAGGTGCATGGCTGGTTGACGACAAGCTCGCGCGTTTGGGCTCTAGTGTTGGTGCGCTTCGGTGTTTATACGCCGAGGCGCCAACCCCTACAAGGTCCGAAAGTCATGTCCGCGCTGATCACCACAACCAGACGGCCACGGCACCAAAGATCAGGCCGACGCGCAGCCAAGCGCGACCGCTCGGACGCAGTTTCCCCCCGCGCCACCACTGCGCCGCCGCGAGCAACACGAACAGTGGGCCGACCACAGCGAAGATGAGCTTGGCGTCGATATGGGGCATGGGCTGGACGGGTTAGCGCCAAGATAGCTGCCACAAGCTCTGCAGCGAAGTGACCAAAGTCATTGTCCATTCACGCGCTTGGCTGAGCATAGCTGATCCCAAGAGTGAGGAGGATTCGACGCGCTGCGGCAATGCCCACCTTCGCCGGGTGCTATTTCGGCCGCGTGACCGCCTCGACCGGCGTCGAGAAATCGACCTTGAACATCACCTCGGGGTCGATGCGATTACCCAGGCCGGCGGCGCCGATGCCAGGAAAGCGTGTCTTGCGGATTTCAAAATGCAGGTGTGGGTATTTCTGGTCGGCGTTGCCGCTGGTGCCGGTGCGGCCAATCATCGTGCCGCGTGCAACCCGCTGGCCCGTCTCCACGAACACGGCAGACAGGTGCGCGTAGTTCGCGAACAGCACGCCGTTGCTGGCGGCGCTTCCCACGCCTATCAGGTAGGTCAGCATGGAAGCGGTTGGCCGAAACATCAGCAAGATGTCAGAGCCCAGCATCGGATCGTTGTAGCGCGCCAGGGTGATCACGCCGTCGGCCACTGCAAAAATCGGCGTGCCCACCGGCGCGTCCAGATCGACGCCGGTATGCGCTCGCGCACCGCCATCGCGCACCATGCCAAAGCGCGGGCTGTCGAAGGTTTTCATGCCGCTGCCGCTGGCTTCTTGGCCGTCCCAGCGCACTTTCATGTCTTCCAGCGGCGGCGTGAGTTCGGAGGGCTGCAGCGCTGCGGCATTGTCCTTGGCGCCCGCACCATTGGCCGGGGCCATCGCAGCCCAGGCTAGGCAGGCCGCTGCAGCCACGACCCACCGTCGCAGCATCTCACATTACCCGTAGCGGTAGGCCCAGCGCCCGCTGCTGCCGCCGCGTGCGCGCCGCGATCTGAAACAGCTTGAGCCCGGGCTGCAGCACACAGGCCAGCAGCGCGGCGCGGGCGCGGCGGCGCTGCGTGCCCTCGCGCAGCACACGCTGCGCCGCGGCAACGCTTGGCGCTTCGCCCTCGAACAGGCGCTGGCCGGCCGCAGCGGCGGCAGCGTGCATCGAAGGCTGCCTGGACCACCATGCCTGCACCTTGGCCGCATCGGGCCAGGGCAGGCTCTCATCCTCATCGAGCGACACGTCGCCGTCATTGAGGTCGTCGGACGGATGCTCAGGCAGCGGCGCAGCCTGCAGCGTTTCCAGGTCCATGCGCGCCAGATCGGCACCGCTGATCCAGCAAAAAGCCTCGCCGGACAAGCGCGCCATTTCAGGCTCGGCCATGCGCTCGATGAGCCAGGGCACGAAGCGGGGATCGCCCAACAGGCCCATGACACGAACCAACCGGCGGCGGCGCACCTTGTCCGCCGGCTGATCCTGCGCACGCTTGGAGAAACCGCGGGCGATGGCGCTCGCCACATCGCCCGGCGACGCGGTCATCACCAGTGTCAATGCGCGATCGCCTTGCGGCGTGGGCTGCAGCGCCGCGTCGGCCAGCACACCCAGCGAGGCCTGCCGGTCGCCCAGCAGGCAGGCCGCCACGACGGCCTGGAACACCACTTCAGGGTGCTCGTGGTCAATGGCTTGCCGCGCCTGCTCTAGCAGATCGACACGGCCCAACTCCCCGGCAGCACGCAATGCTGCCGCGCGCACCACAGGATGCTCTGCCGCAAGCCCATCCTGCAACACGCGCCCCGGGTCCACCTGGTGCATTCGGCAGGCGGCAAAACCGAGAGCGCGCCGCGCCGGCTCGGCCGATGCCAACAGCGCACGCACAACGCCCTTCAGATTGGCCGCCGACACCCAGCCCAGCGCCGACGCCACGCCGCGCGCGGCGTCGGGCAGCGACGGCACTAGCGCCAGCACATGCTCAATCAGCGCCTCGTCCCGAGATTCGAGCGCCCGCACCGCCAGCGCAAACACCTCACCGCAGCCCGGCCGCTCGAGTGCCGCCAGGCACAACTTGCTGCCATACTCTCCGGCCACGGCCAGGCCGTCCAGGTGCGCGGCAATGCGCTCGTCCAGCCGCCCTAAATGCAAGAGCCCCACATGCGGCGCGCGCACGAGCACGCTGCGCACGTGGCGCAGCATCGCCGACTCTTCGGCGTGCTGCTGCACGACCACCGAAACGACGGGACGTTGAAGTGGGAGGGCGGTGTTGCTGGTGATCGGCATGGCGCAGTGCTAATGCTCCGCAGTGTCTTCGCAGCGTTGCCGGCGGCCTAGCGCCGAAAGTCACACAAACCAAACACCGTCAACACGGCCAGCGCCACATCACGCCAGCGCAGATACCTCAATCGGCTGCGCGAACACGCTTTTATCCTGGCTTGCCCCGAGGACAGGTCCGGTACATAAAGATGCCGCATCGCCAGCTGCTGTGCAGGATTAAGGCGTTCGCCGCAATCGTCCTCCTTGCGCGATTCTCATCGTCCACCTGAACCGCCGCACCCCCACAGGTCAGATTTCGATTATGCCACTGAGCTGAGTAGCGGGTTCATACCAAGCGATACCATGCCGCGCCCTGCTTCACGAAGACGTCTTTGGTTCCGAGCGACACCAGTTCGCCCGATGATTCCAGCAAGTGAAGGCAGGTCGCGGGACGGTCATCCACTTGTGCGAAGTCCGTCTCCTCGACCAAACCAGACTTCTGAAACTTGAACAGTGCAAAGTCAGTGCAGACGTAGATCTGCCCGTCGAGGTGCGCTACATCCTTGAGGTTCTCCGTACGCCCAGTCTCTACCAGTTCCCACTGGTCACGGCGACCTTTGAGCATCACGCCATCATGACCAACCACGTAGACCATCCCGTCCGGCGCACAGGTCATGGAACTCAGGATCGCCGAGGTCGGACTGTCTGCACGTTGCCACTTTTTTCCGTCGTACCACCAAATCTCCCCGCCCCAGCCAACGGCGTACAACTCCGTCACGCTATATCCGGCGATATCCTCGAACCCGACGACTTTAGGGTCGTCCTTCAACGCACCAGGGCCGAAGGACGTCCAACTGCCCGTTTTGTTGCGCTTGAGCGCGACACGATCCATTCCGCACGCGAAGAACTTGCCATCGACAGCTACGAGGCGGCGCAGGTTGCCAGTGAACTTGGCGATCTTTCCGACATCTTCCTTGGTCGACAGGGACTCAAGCTCCCAGTAGTCGCCATAGGGGCTCAACGCGATGACGACCCGCCCCTTTGGCATGTTGACTAATGCTATCGAGATGGTCGGCCACCCGACCGACTCGTCGAACTTTCGAAACGGGGCGTCAGCATCGACATCTCTGAACCGAAAGAAGCTCGAATTGGGTTCGCCTTCTTCCACCAGCTCGTCGGCTTCCTTGGCGAAGTAGAAGAAGCCGCGCATCGCGGAGCAGCCCGCAAGGAAGGTTGATCCTTCGTGTTCCATTCCACGTCCTTTCAATGCCTATTCGCTTGCCTTGCCAGCGGCCTTGTACATCTTGTCAAGCCGGTTCTTGGTCTTCTGGCTCAACTGCTTGCTGTTCGACTGCCAGTGCTTCACTTTTTTTTTCTTCTGCCCCTCGGAGAAAGAACCGTTCAGTTGCGCCTCGATACAGTCAGCGCTGCAGCCGGTCTGCGCCTCCGTCGCGTCGGCGCACACCTTGTTGTATTCGGCCACCGTGCATTGGCCTTTCGCGTCCAGCACGCCCGGCTTGGAGGCAATGTGGTCGAGCGCGGCGTGTGCTTCACCATGCGACCCCACATGCTGGCTGGCGCCTTCCATGCAGACGCACAGCGCGGTGCTATCGCTGTAGCCGCCGCCAACCCCCGACATCATGCTCTTGGGGGGGATGTGGTGCGGTGACTGGCCGGGGCAGCAGCCACCCTTCTCCTTCGTAGGGCTGTAGGGCCGCAAGTGACAGCGCATAGCCTTCACGCATGCGTCGGCCTGGGCTTCCTTCGTGATCTTGGCGCCGGCACGCTTGGTACGGCTCTCCTCACCGCCACGTTTGAAATGTGATCGCTGCTCGGTGACGGTTTGGGCGAGCGAACCCGGGCACGGGTCGACGTCTTCGTCGCCGCACTTCTCCTCGATCTTCTTCTTCTCCTTTTTGCACTCGTCGATCTTGCCCAATGCACTGGTCGCGGTATGCACCATTGGCGCCGGGCCGTTGGCGCCTGAACCGTGGTTGTGCGTGGTCATGTCAAGGTTGCGGACGACGTTTTCCCCTTCAACCTTGACGTCCATCGACCAGACGATGAAATACACCTTTCCGGTGTTTTTGCTGTTGATCATCCCCTTCTTGGGCGCTGCGCCGGCCTCGTCACCGGTGCTCTTCTTGAAGTCAGACTTGTCCTTGAGCATGACCTCAGAACCACCGATCTTGACGCTGCTCGAACCATCGGCCGTGTCACTCGCCATCCCTGTATTGGGGTAGGGGATGGGAACACCCGGTGGCGTGGCGGGTGTCTGAGGCGGGGTGAAGCAAACGTCAGGGAACTGGCAAATCGATTTGCCACCCATCGACTTGCTGGATATCTCCATCCCGTTGGCAAAGACGCTCATGGTGCTAGGTCACGCAGGTCAGAACCACAGCCCGCGCGCCATCGTCATTGGCGAAGTGCAGGATGCCGTGTCGCGCCGGCGCGTATTGCTTTGTGGCTGCGGTGTAGCCAACGATCAGGCAAGCCATGGCGGACGCGGCGCCGGCCTCGCCCATCGATTCGGCCGGGTGCCATAGTTCGAAATCTTCTTTGCGGTAGCGGATGGCGCGGCTCAGTGCCAGTGACGCTTCTTTGAAGTAGTACTGCTCGCCCGACAGGTCGGCAATCCGATAGCAGGTTTCCGTCAGATCCCAGCGTGCTTCGGCGAGAGCGCTATTCATGGCCTGCGCCAAGCCGTCGCCCCGCAACGGTTGGCTGTTCTCCACGGTGGCGGCTTCATGTGCAAATCCGATGCCGACGCAGGCCAACTCGCCGGCCACGCCTGAGCTGCGCCCCACCAGCAAGGCGCCAGCACCTTCGCCGGGCATGAAACCGTTCGGGTTCTCTGTCGTCAATAGACGATCCTGGCGTTCGTAGTAGCTCAAGGTGGGCCACGCAATGAAACTGTCGGCCGCCGCAACGAGCACACGTTGGAATGCATCGGCGCCCACCAGCGAGCGCGCCCGGTGCAGCGCCGCAGCCACGCCGACACGGCCGTTCGCCACAATGGCCGACTGCGGTGCAAACTGCGCACTCAGCGCGGCCTGGATGTCGAGGAACAACTGGTCGTCCAGCCCGTCCAGCCGGCCTGGCCGCTCCGGCTCGGCAATGCACAATAGCAACGGAACGAGCGGCCACTCACTCCGTGGAATGCCGTCGAGGGCCTCTTCAATGGCCATGGCGCCCATGTGAGCCAGCTTGGCCAGACCGCGTTGAGGCGTACCCAACTGGACCTGGTGCGCCATGATCCAGTGGCCATCAGCGCCTGTGAAACGCGTCTCGCTGGGATTGCTCACTTTGGCGTGCATGGCGGCGCAACTGGCCGGTGCACTCAGGCCGACCGACGTCACCAGTCCAGTATTTAGAAAAGCAAGAGCGGCGGGGTTCATGATGCCTCGATTTCCTTTGGCAGCCAGGGCACCATCACCACCGGAATCGGGAATGTCACCTGCTCGCGCTGTTGCCACCAGTCCCTGCCCTTCTTGCCGACCAGCACCTGCACGATCTCGTGCATGCTCTTTTTCAGCGGCCGCGCCACGCGCCAGCTCATCGTGAAGCATTCGCGGTCGGTGTCGAAAACGAGGGTGTCGAGCATGGCGGTGAGGTCCTCTCGCTCGCCGCGCTTGGGAAACACATGCACTGGCGCCTCGAAGTGTGGCAGCGTGAACTGCCGCTGGCCGTCGGCGGTGAAGCCGCTCAGCACCACTTCCATCGGCCCTTTCGGCAGAGGCACCTGCTGATCCTCAGGGGCGGCCTGGTAGTAGCGCTCGTCAAAGTCCTGGGGCAAGAAGGGAAACACGTCGGCCAACCAATGCTCATCGTAGGTGCCGGCAAAGCGTGCGCGTTGCGGCCAGCCGCGGCCCAGCGGGCCGAGCGCCACCGGCGTGCGACTGTCGGTCGGAAAGCTCACACCGTCGCCGATGGCTTCGATGTTAGGCAGTGGTGCGCCATCGACCCACTCGTTCTTCAAGTGCTTGTGCCAGCCACGGCCCACCGGGTTGGGCAAATAGGCGTCGTGTTCGCTCTCGTCATCGCTGCGCCGGTCCGCGCCACCGAAGGCGCGGTCGTAGGACACGGGCATTTCCGTAAAGGGCTGCGGATCGGAAGCACGAATGCCGGTCAGGCCGGCTTGCCAGACACGATCGCCCACCACGTCGAACGACTTTTGCATTGGCCCCACACGCAGGCTGGCGCGCAGCCTCATTACCTGTTTGCCGGCAGGCGCGCGGGCGTGGCCGGTCAGCAGCACATCGCAGCGGTGTTTGTGCGGCGCAAAGTCGATCTCTTGCACCGGCGCGCTGAAGCCGGGCGCGCCAATGAACGTGTCGGCCATGATCAGCGGCAGTTGTTCATCGGCCAGGCGAACGGGCTCTCCCGGTTTGGGCAGCACGAAGGTGCCCTTGATCACCACGACGAGCAACTCCCGGCCACTGGGCTCCAGGCCCATGTTGTAGCCGGCGGTCATGCGGGTGGCGTTGATGAGTTCCACCGCGCTCGCGCCTCAGGCCGTCCCCGTGCGGCCGTGCCAGATGTTCGGCAGCGTGGCAAAGCACACCCGTTCCTGCCCCACCCACTCAGCCTGCCAGCCACCCCCCGCGAATCCATACAACGGGGAGGCAATCCCGATGTTTAGCAACGTGTTGGGACGTATGGTGGCCCGCGAGACGTGCGAGAACATGCCCGCTGGCAGCGCTCTCTGCTCGACGATCTGTCGACTGGTCAATACCACATCGTCGATGAGAAGCCAGGCGCCGGCCTCGCTGGAGCCTACTCGATCTCCCCATTCGGTCTCGATTTCGCGACCTTTCAGGTGAACACGAAGCGCCAAAATGTCCCCGCCCGTCAACACCGTCAGCCAGGTACCGCACAACCATGCACTGCGTTGCGCCGTGGCCTTTCGCTCCGGCCTCAACCAGGCCGCAAGTTCGATCGACCGTCCATGCAAGGTGAAAGTTTGCATGAGCGTCTTTCAAACGATCGACACGCGCTGGGCGCGCTGCCACGCGATGAGTTCTCTTGCAGCGGCCGGCGCAGACTGCGACCCGGCGACGCGTGGGGAACCCATCTGCGGATCAGCACTTTGCGCGGCCTGGATCTGCGACACGAGGTACCAGAGCTGGCCCTTGTCCCAGATGCCGGTCACCTTGCCGAGCGCGGCGACGACCTCCATGGCATCCCCGAGCGGCATCTGTCGCCCGCTAAAGAGCCGTTCGACCTTCTCACGTGTGACGAACTTGCATGCGAGAAGCCCCGCCCCGAGGCCGAGCGCAGCGCCGTAGGCGGCACCCGCAGGTACGGTCAATGGCGCCGCCACCCCAGCCGTCGTGGTAGAAGCCAACCCGCCGAAGGCGCCTCCAATCAAGCCCCCAGCAATCACGAAGCCGTACTTGCAAGCCTTCTGCACGTCTTGCTCTGACCAGTTGTCGAGGTCGTCCATATCGTTTTCCTTGGTTCAGTTCAGTTGCACCGACCCGCCCTTGACGCGGTTCACCCCACTGGACCGGCTGAGCAGGTAACTGCCTTCGATCAGCACCTTGCCGGCCTTGGTGAGCGTGATGCTGGCTTTGCCGCAACGCAGAACCAATTGGTCTTTGGCGCCGACGAGCAGGCGTGCCCCGTCGGCGTCCACCTGCACCGTGTTCGACGTCTGCGCATCTAGCCAGCACGCCGTGTCAGCGAACACGCCGACAATCACGGGCCGCGACGCGTCGCCACCGATGAAGTTGAGCAGAACCTCGCGGCCGATGTGCGCACCATGCAGGTCAACGGTGGAACGTGCTGCCACCGCATTGGCATTGGCATCTGGCGTTGCTGCCACACGCACCCACGCGGTACCGGAAGCCGCATCCAGCGCCATCAGTTCACCGACCTCGGCGGCGGCTATTTCGCGTGGTTTTGCGGATGGCGGCGCGCGCAGCAGCGGCTTGAGCAGGTCGAGGTGTTCAACCTCGGCTTCGATGTCTAGGGTGTCCAAGGGTTCCAAGGTGTGCATCGCAATGGCCTCTAGTTCTGAAGAATTTTCGATCCCTTCATCACGATGTTGCCGCTGGCCTTGACATTGATCTTGCCGCTGCCGTCGATCGTGATGTCCTTGCCCTTGATGGTGATCGTGCCGTCCTTCTTCATCGAGATGCTGGCGCTGCCGGACTTGATAGTGACCGAGTCGCCGGCGTCGATGACAAGGTTCTTGCCCACCTTCAGGCTGTCGTCTTGCGCTACCGATGTGCTGCGCGCCTTGCCCACACTGTGGGTCTCGGCGCCGATCACGCTCAACGAGCGGTCGGCACCGACGCTGGTGGTTTGTTTGGCGCCGATGGTGTTGGTCTGGTCGGAGCCGATGCTGTTGGTCTGGCTGGTGCCGACAGTGGTGCTCTGGCTGAGGCCGACAGTGATGCTCTGCGTGGCACCGATGGCTACTGCCTGCAGTGCGCCGATGGCAATCTCCTGCGCGGCGCCGATGGCGATGGTTTCGTTGATGCCCACGGTGTGCGTGCGCTGCAGGGCCACGGTCTTGGTTTCGCTGGCGCCGACGCTCACCGAGCGGTTGCTGCCCACCGTGATGCTCTCGTTGCTGCCCACGGTCTCGGTGCGGTTGACACCGATGGCAATGGTTTCGTTGCTGCCAACGGATTCGGTGCGATTGACACCGATCGTGATCTTCTCGTTGTTGTCCACCTTCTCGGTGCGGTCGTGCTTGACGTGCACCGTCTCGTCGTGATCGATGGTCTTAGTGCGGTCATGACCGACCCAATGGGTCTCGTCGTTCTCGACTTCGATGTCCTGGTTTTTCTCGGCGTGGATCCACACCTGCTCCGAGCCCATCTTGTCCTCGAAGCGGATGGCGTTGGCGTTGCCATAGGCGCCGCCTTTGCTGCTGCGCGTGAGGATGCCGCTTTGCGTGGCGTTGGCCGGCAGCTCCCAGGGCGGCATTTGCTCTGCGTTGTACACGCGGCCGGTGATCAGCGGCTGGTCCGGGTCGCCTTCCAGAAAATCCACCACCACCTCCTGGCCAATGCGCGGGATGTGGATGGCGCCAAAGTTCTTGCCTGCCCAGGGGTGCGAGACGCGCACCCAGCAGCCGCTCTTCTCGTCTTTTTTGCCGTAGCGGTCCCAGTGGAACTGCACTTTCACGCGGCCGTATTTGTCGGTGTAGATCTCGTCGCCGCTCGGGCCGACCACCACGGCTGTTTGCGGGCCCTGTACAAACGGCTTGGGTGTGCGCCTTGGCGCGCGGAACTGCTGCGCCGACGGAATGGCGGAAAAGTCGCAGCTGTAGTCCTGCGAGCGGCCCGATTCGCCGGTGGCCTGGTGCGCATGCACCGACTCTGCCGTCACCAAGTACTCGGCGTTCTGATCCTCGCGTGGGTGCCGCGCCATCTTCAGCAGGTGGCCGCAGCTCAGGCCCTGCGCATTGCTTGAGCCGTGCAGCAACTCGAAGCGTGATTGAAGCTCGTCCATGCGGTTGTCCACCCAGTGCGTGCCGTCGTCGGCCTGGGTGTAGTCGCCCTGGTAGTCGAACTGCTCGTAGTCCGACAATTCGTAGCGGCGCTGCTTCTTTTTTTCCACCTGCAGGCTGGTGGACGGGCGCTCGAAGTCATAGCTCGTTGTCACTACGAGCCCGGTCTTCACCTCCCGCGAAAAGTGCCAGCGGCTGATGTAGTCGGTGTCGGGCGGCGCTTGGGCAGCGTTCTCGAAGTACGGCAGGCTTTCGTAGCCGGCCACCGCGTCGTGCGCGCTTTGTGAGTCCACCAGCACGAGCTTGTGCGCGCCGTCGGTATGCTCAAAGTACCAGTAGATGCCTTCGTGCTCAAGCAGGCGGGCGACAAAGTTGTAGTCGCTCTCGCGGTACTGCACGCAGTAAGTCCACTTGCGGTAAGGGCGAAACAGCTTGAACTCGAAATCGGCAATGCCATGGTCTGCAAACACCTTCTTGACGATGTCGGGCACCGTCAACTCCTGAAAAATGCGGCAGTCCGACGTGCGCGTCAGAAACCACAGCCACGGCCGCAACGTCGCCTGGTAGCCGTGATAGCGCCCCTGGTGCGCGCCCAGCCCGAACCGGGTGACGTAGCCGTGGAAGTGGCGTTTGGTGTCGTCACGCAGCTCCAGCGTCACCGTCATTGGCTTGCCGAGCAAGTCTTCAGGCTTGAGGTCTGGTTTTTCGCTGATGAGGCCGAGCGTCATCTCGCCGAGCATGCTCAGGCTGGCCGACACTGTCATCGACTCAAAGCGCAGGTCTTCCGCAGGCAGAGGGGAGGTGAGCGTGATCGGATGGGGCATTGGTCAACATCACGAGCTTGGTGCGCCGCGAATGGTATGCAGAATAAGAGAACGAAGCGCGTGGCGGCAAGCGACGAAAGTCATGCTACTGTGTCGTGCCGCAGGCCATGTGCGTGCGTGCCGAAGGTAGAGGCATCGTCCACGATGATCCTGCCCTGCATAAAAATGAAGCTCATGCCGACGGCTCCTGGCAATGTGTTGCTGCCGCGCTCTGCGCCACAACGAGCCAACCCCGAACTGGATCTCCGGCCTCCAGCCGCAGAACCACGGCCTCGAGTGAGTGCAGGACAAGACCCGAAGCAGCCGACGCGGCGCGCACATGTGCGGCGCTGTGCGCGTAGCGGCCGTTCGTCTGCAACACATGTGCTCGGTCGTCGCCCTCCGGCAAAGCCTCGACGGTGAATATGACCCAGCCACCCGGACGCAAGCTGCGCCGCGCCGCCGCGAGCGCACCTTCGAGCGCGCCGAAGTAGCACAGCGTGTCGGCCGAGACCACGGCGTCGAAGGCCTCGGGCTGTGTGTTCAGGTAGTGCGTGAGTTCGGCCTGATGCAGCACGTCATAGACCTTGCGTGCCTTGGCGCGGCGCAGCATGCCCACCGACAGGTCGCAGCCGGCGAGCGTGCGCGCCCAGGGCTTCAGGCCGATTCCGCACAGGCCGGTGCCGCAGCCGGCATCAACGATGTCGAGTGCCGCGTGGTCCGCGCCCACAGCGCGCCGCAGCGCCCGGGCGACGAGCGCCGGCGCACGGTAGTCGAGCGTCTCCAGCTTGGCGTCGAACGACGCGGCAAAGCCATCGAAGACCTGCTGCACGTAGCCGTCGCTCGCGCGCTCCGGTGTCTCGCTTTCACTCTCGCACGCGGCGAGCATGTGCCGGGCCACGGGGTTGCCGGGTTCGCTGACCAGCCACTCGCGCAGCAATTTGGCGGCGCGTTCGCGTTCGTCGAGCAGCAGCAGCGCGCGTATCACTTCCTGGCGCGACTGCACGTCTTCGGGCCACAGCGCCACGGCTTTGCTGTGCGCGAGCAGTCCGTCGTGCACGCGGCCTTGTTTGATGAGGGTAGTTGACAGGTTGTACCAGGCGTCGGCAAACGCCGGGTCGCGCTCGACGGCGTGGCGCAGCGCGAGTTCGCTGCGATCCAGCCGGCCGAGCTTGCGGTGCAGCACGCCCAGGTTGTTAAGGGCGCGCACGGCGTCGCCACCTTTGCCGTGGGTCACGGCATGGTCGTAGGCATCAGCCGCTTCCTCGCCACGGCCGGCGAGCAGCATCACGTTGCCGAGGTTGTTCCAGGCGCTGGCGTTATCTGGCACAGCTGCCAGCGCGCGCTGGATCAGGCAGAGGGCTTCACCGACCTGCCCTTGCGTGTGGCGCAAGACGCCGAGGAAGTGCAGCGCATCGGGTTGGCCCGGCGAGCGCTGCAGGATCTCTTGCAGCGCCAATTCGGCTTCATTGATCCGCTCGCCGCGCAGCAGGCCTACGGCGGCGGCAAGCGCCTGGGGCAGCGTTTCAGCCGAATGCATAGTCGAACGTCCCATCGCGCACGCCCACCTGTACACGCTGGATCGGCTTGCCTACCAACATGCGATTCAAAAACTCGCGGCTGATGTCGGGCAGCATCGTGTTGGTGAGGATGGCGTCGATCATGCGTCCACCGGATTCGCTTTCGGTGCAACGTGAGACGACGAGCCTGACCACGTCGTCGCTGACCTCGAACGGAATCTTGTAGCGCTGCTCGACGCGCTTGCGCACGCGGCCAATCTGCAGCGTGACGATGCGGCCGAGCATTTCGTCGCTCAGCGGGAAGTAGGGGATCGTCACCAGGCGCCCCAGCAGCGCGGGCGGAAAGACCTTAAGCAGCGGCCCACGCAACGATTTGGCGAGCGATTCCGGGTCAGGCATCAGGCTTGGGTCTTTGCACATCGACGCAATCAATTCGCTGCCGGCATTTGTCGTCAGCAGGATCAAGGTGTTCTTGAAGTCGATGAAGCGCCCTTCCCCGTCTTCCATGAAACCCTTGTCAAAGACCTGGAAGAAGATCTCGTGCACATCGCTGTGCGCTTTTTCCACTTCGTCGAGCAGCACCACGCTGTAGGGCTTGCGGCGCACCGCCTCGGTCAGCACGCCGCCTTCGCCGTAACCCACGTAGCCCGGCGGCGCGCCCTTGAGCGTGGAGACGGTGTGCGCCTCCTGGTATTCGCTCATGTTGATGGTGATGAGGTTTTGCTCGCCGCCGTACAAGGCCTCGGCCAGCGCGATCGCGGTTTCGGTCTTGCCGACGCCCGAGGTGCCTGCGAGCATGAAGACGCCGATCGGCTTGCCCGGGTTGTCGAGGCCGGCGCGCGAGGTCTGGATGCGCCTGGCGATCATCTCCATCGCATGGTCCTGGCCAATCACGCGCCGGCCGAGCGTGGCCGGCAGGTTCAGAATGTTGCCGATCTCGTTGGCTGCCATGCGGCCGACGGGGATGCCGGTCCAGTCGGCCACCACCGAGGCTACGGCCTGGTAGTCCACCGTCGGCAAGATCAGCGGCGTCTCGCCTTGCAGTTGCTCCAGCTGCGCTTGCAGATCCTTGAGCTGCGCGAGCGCTGCCGCCCGGACTTCGGGTGACAACACGCCTTCGCCAACTGCTTCGCCGTCCACCGGCGCGCCGCCGTCCCGCAACCTGGCCCGCAGCGCAAGCAGCCGATCGACCAGATCCTTCTCGGTGCGCCAACGCTCGTTCACGGCATCGAAACGCGTCCGCTCGTCGCTCAGCAACGCCTTTGCGCCAGCCTCACGCTGCACTGTATCGACACCGATGGCCGACTCGCGGCCGATGATCTGCAACTCGGTTTCCAGCGCCTCGATGCGTTTGGCCGAGTCGTCCACCTCGGCAGGCGTGGCGTGCAGGCTCACCGCAACGCGCGCGCAGGCCGTATCAAGCAGGCTGACCGATTTGTCGGGCAACTGCCGCGCCGGGATGTAGCGGTGCGAGAGCTTCACCGCCGCTTCGAGCGCCTCGTCGAAGATCTGCACCTTGTGGTGGCGCTCCATCGTGCTGGCCACGCCGCGCATCATCAGCAGCGCCCTGGGCTCGTCGGGCTCGTCGATCTGCACGCTCTGGAAGCGCCGCGTCAGCGCCGGGTCTTTTTCGATGTGCTTCTTGTACTCGGCAAAGGTGGTCGCGCCGATGGTGCGCAACTGGCCGCGCGCCAGCGCGGGCTTGAGCAGGTTGGCGGCGTCACCCGTGCCCGCCGCACCGCCGGCGCCGACGAGCATGTGCGTTTCATCGATAAACAGGATGATCGGCTGCGCCGAAGCCTGCACCTCGTCGATCACCGAACGCAGGCGCTGCTCGAACTCGCCCTTCATGCTGGCGCCGGCCTGTAGCAGTCCAACGTCGAGTGCGCGCAGCGCCACGTCCTTCAACGAGGGCGGCACGTCGCCCCGGGCGATGCGCTGCGCAAAACCCTCCACCACCGCAGTCTTGCCGACACCGGCTTCGCCAACCAGGATCGGGTTGTTCTGGCGGCGGCGCATCAAAATGTCCACAACCTGGCGAATTTCGTCGTCACGGCCGACGATCGGGTCCATCTTGCCGCCGCGCGCTTGTTCAGTCAGGTCGGTGGTGAAACGCTTGAGCGCCTCCTGCTTGCCCATGGCTGCGGGCGCCATGGCGCCGCTGGCCTCACCCGGCTCACCCGGCTCGCCTTGTGCGTCGCTGGCAGCCAGCTGGTTCTCCGGCGATCCAGCGAGCAGTTGCGTAAAGCGATCGGTCAGGTCTTCGAGCTTGACGCGCTCGAACTGGCGCGAGATCGAGAACAAGGTGTTGCGCAGCGATGCCGTCTTCAGCATGCCCACCAGCAGGTGGCCGCTGCGCACCTGGCGCTCGCCGAACAGCAACGAGCCATAAACCCAGGCGCGTTCGACCGCGTCTTCAATGAAACTCGACAGGTCGGTCACCGACGACGCGCCGCGCGGCAGCCGGTCGAGCGCGCGCGTGAGGTCGGCCACCAGTGCCGAGGCGTCGAGCTCGTAGTGCTTGACGATGCGGTGCAGATCGCTGTCTTGCGTATTTAGGATCTGTTGCAGCCAGTGCTGCAGCTCGACATATGGGTTGCCACGCATCTTGCACAGCACGGTCGCGCCCTCGATGGCCTTGTAGGCCAGCGGGTTCAACTTGCCAAACAAGGCGGTGCGACTGATTTCAGCCATGGCTCTTGTCCTTGAAACGTGAAAGCCTGGCTGGACTCAGGCGCAGGTCGGAGCGGTCGGCGTGCGCGCTGCGCTTGCCGAGCCAGGTCGTCCAGCCCAGCTGGGTGGTTGTTTCAGCGCGGTGACCAAGGCGAAGCCGCGGCACCTGCGCTGCGCGAAGGTGCAGGGCGACGTCGAAGGCCAGGCCGAGGCCGACGTACTGGAGAACCCAATCGCGCAGTTCGGTGATCGAGGGCTGGCCGGGCAGGAACTGCCGGTACTGCGCCAGCGTCATCGGCCCGAGGTGCAGGCGAAACTTGTACTGCCGATCCCAGACCCGGTCCCCCGCCACGGCGCTTTGGCCCAGCACATTGCGCGGCTGCGGATGGTTGCGCCGCACGAGGCACGTGCGATCCTCCTCGCGCGTGTGCAACCAGTGCCCGACATAGGACTCCAGGCGCACCGGCACATCGAACCAGCCTTGCAGCAACTTGACCATGCCTTCGGCGGTTCTGGCACTGCGCGCAAGGAAGGCCGCACGGTGGCGTTTGGCATCGGCAACAATGCTGTCGCCCTGCTCGAACGCCGGCTGGGCCAGCCCGCAGGCAGCGCCCGTCCAGCGCGAGAACGCGTCGTCGCTGCGTCGGTCCAGGTGCACTGCAGGTTGCGACTGCGCCCAGGCGCGGTAGAAAAGCAGCAAGGCGCGGTGGTGGAAGGTGTCGGCAAATCGTGCCAGCGACGAATCCGCATGGTGGCGTTCGCGCTCGCGCACATATTCGGAAAGATGAAAGGGCATCGGCCCCATAGGCCCGAATAGGCCGAAGAAGCGCTGGCCCAGACGCGGCATGGCGCTGCTGCTGATTTGAAACGACGAGATCGACGCGATGGCAAAGTCAAGCTCGGCGTCTTGCCCCAGGCGCAGCGGCTCATCGCGCGGCCGCAGAGCCTTGCCCAGGCGCGGGCTGTCGGCGTGCAGCGCCTCGACGCGGCGCATCACGGCGTAAAAGTCATGCTTGTAGGGTTGCAGCTGCAGGTCTTGCAGCAGCGCGGCATAGCGCGCGGGTGCTGTGCTGCTCATGGTGACAACTCCGCCGCTGCGCCAATGCGCGCTGGCCAGCGCGCAAGCACGCCGCGCGTGGTCGAATACAAGACGGTTTGCGTGAAGGTGTTGATCGCTGCCTGGCGCGCAAAGTAGTGATCGAGTACGCTCCCGAGGACGAACGCGCTGGCACCCTGGTAAGCAAGCTCATCGACCTCGACCTCGACCTGCACGCCCAAGCCAAAGGCCAGCGGCCCACGGTGCGGCAGCCGGCGCGTCACGGGTGTGGCGCGCAAGGCGACCACGCCCTCGACTTGTTTGCGCCATGCTGGGTCCTGCTCCGGTCCATACAGACGGAGCACGCCGCGCAAGGCCGCGGCGGCGCGTTGCGGGTCTTCGCCCGCCAGCGCCAGATGGTTGAGCGCCAGGTGGTTGATCAGCGCCCAGCCGTAGTCGCCCTGTGCGGTGCGCGCGAGCGGCCGCGTCGGCCCGCGCAAGCACTCCACGGCCCGGACGGCCGCCACACCGTCAATGGCCCAGGACAGGTTGCCGTCGTTGATTTCGCCGTTGGGCGTGCCGGGCAGGAGGTTGGGCAGATCGCGTTGCGTCACGAGTGCCGAGACGGCGATCTGGCGAAGCTCGTCGCTGTAGGGTGCGCCTTGCGGATCAACCAGCGCCAGGAAAACTTCACTGCCGATGTAGGCCGAGCGCGTGCCTTGCTGTGCTTGTTTCTGCGACAACAGGCGCGGCGTGCGCCGCACGGTGAAATAGGCATTGTGCTGCGCGGCCTCGGTGTGAAAGGCCGCATACAAGGGCAAAAACTCCTGCGCGCCGCCCTGCGCCGTACCGTAGCCGGTGAGTGAGGCGATGCTGTGGACCTCGTAGTCCATCGGCCGCGCGCGGTCAGGCACGGCATGGAACTCATGCATGCCAGTCGTGATCTGGATGCGGTCCAGGCGCTTGGGGAACAGGTTGATCGCCGGTGTGCAGTTCAGTGAAACACTGGCTGCATCGATCAAGGCTTCAAGGCCGGCTTCGGCTTGCGAAAACGGGATCACGAGATCGACTTCTTCAGCTGCCACCTGTGCCAGGCGCGGCGCGATCTGCATCACGTCGAAGAACAAAAACCGCTGCGGCAGCGCGGCCAGTTCCTGCAGCAGTCGGTAGGCCGAGAACGCGCGCAGCGTTTCGGGCAGCAGCGCTTGCTCGTCGCTGTACCCCGTAAGCGCCACCGACGAACGCGCATCGCGCCACTGCGTGGCCACGCGCTGTTCCGGCGTACCGACCGACCACAGCAGGCTGCCCAGCGCTGCGCTGCCCAGCAACTCGTGCAGCCGATAGCCGGCATCGCCAGGCGCGCTAATGTGCAGTTGCAGCGCCTGCAGCGGCATCTGGTCGAATCGCGCACCGCCATGCGCACGCAGGCGCACGCGCAAGGCGCTGCGCATCTGGCGCGCCACCGGCAATTGCGCCAGCGGCAGATCGGGCGCGTGAACGAGATACTGGGCCTGCGCGATCTCGATCGGCCACAGGCAGACCTCATGCGCAGTGCGGAACTCGCAACGCGTGTTCTGACCTCGCGCCAACGTACTCGTCACCGCCGATCCCCGCGGAACCTTCAAGCCGCGGGCCAGACCAGGATTCGTCAGGTCGGGATGCAGCCGCGCCACCACCATCGACGGCACCGACGCCAGGAAATTGGGGTACAGCGTCTCGAGCAGATGGGCGATAAACTCCGGATACTGTGCATCGAGCTTCAACTGCGTGCGCGCGGTCATGAAGGCAAAGCCTTCGAGCAGGCGCTCCACGTAGGGATCGGCTACTTCGAGGCCATCCATCGACAGGCGCCGCGCCACTTTGGGGAACTCGCGTGCGAACTCAGCGCCGACCTCTCGCAGGTGCGCGAGCTCGTCGTTGTAGAGGCGAAGCAGTCGCGGGTCCATCAAAGCGCCGCCGCGTTGGGCAGGCGCTGCAAAGCGCCCGGCGCGAGGTCGCGCACTTCCACCTTGCCGGCTTCAAGGTCGAGCTGCGTGCGCAGCAACATTTCCAGCGGCACCGGCTGCGCCCACAACAGACCGCGGATTTCGAATTCGATCACGTTGTGGGTGGCCAGGACATCATCGGCTTCAATCGCGCGCACACTGACGGTCTCGGCCAGGATTCGCGGCTCAAAATCAACGATGGCTTTGCGGATCGATCTTTCAAGCTGGGCCACATCGATCTTGGACGCCAGCTCACCGGCCAATGGCGGCAGACCGTAGTTCAGCACGGACGTAGCTGCCGCCGGATGCTCGGCTGCCTCGCGCGCTAGCAACGGCTGCGTGGCATTGAACAGCCAGCCGAGATCGCGGATCACGGCCTGGCGCAAGGCTGCCTTGCTCATCACACGCCTGTCTTCAGCCTCGACCTCGGATGTCGGCGCGTCGTCGGTCAGCCGGTCGAGCAACGCGGGCTGAAGGCGATCACGGAGTTCGGTGGAGGCAGCCATAGACGGCCCTTAACACGCCTCACCGCCGGCAGCCGCAGCAGCCAGCACGATCTCGCGCACCTCGAGCAAGCCCAGTTCCTGCGTATTCGTTGCCAACAGGCGTTGCCCCAGGCCACTGAATTGATCGGGTGCGAGCGCCAGCCACTCGGTGCGGCGCGCCAGTTGCAGCGCGCCGTCGTCGCTCTGCGCGGAGCCGACATAACGTGTCGGCAGCAAGGCCACGGTCGCGCCGCCATTGGGAAATTCAAGCTGCGCCGGCGACCAGACCATGTCGCGCAGATCGGTTGGTGCCTCGATCGTTACTTTGCTTACGGCGTCGAACGGTACCCAGCAATAGCGGCCGTTGATAATGGCTTCGAGCACCGGGCCGAGGCGCGAGTCGCCATCGGCAATCCATTCAAATGCCTGGCCGTTGAGTGAACCGCTGGTGGCCGGCGCGGCTTCAAGCGCTTGCGCGCGCAGCTTTGCCGCTGCGGCCCTCTCACCGCGGCCCTCGGCGGCGAGCGCCTCGGCGAGCCACGCCACCCAAGCCTGCGGCCGGCCGAAAACATGCGGCAAGGTCTTGCCGGCAAAGACCGCCTCGCGCACGGCTTCGCACTGCACCGCTTCCTGGTAGGTGCCGACCATTGCCAGCGTGCCTGCATCGAGTTCGCCGCAGACCTGCAGCTGTGTCAGGGCGCGTTGCCACTGGCCCATGACGGCCAGTAGCTGAAAGAGGAATACACGCAGCTTGGCGTCGGATGCATGGCCCCTGACCTGCTGCTCCAGGGCCGACAGAGCGGCCTTGGGTTCACCGTTTGCGACAAGCTCCTGTGCGGTGGCCATGGTGTTATGCGCAAGGGACGATCTCGTCCGTAAAGACACTCGACGCGCCGCGGCCACCGCTGCTCTCTTGCCGCCTGTACTCGACCTCGACCTTGCGAAAGGCAAAGGTAACCACCTCGCTGGCCTCCCCGTGTTCATTGGTCGAATGCTCGATCTGCGTTACACGCGCTTCCTTGAGCTTGATGAAAAAGTAGTCCACGGCTTCGCCGCCCGACTTGCGCATGGTCAGCACGCTTTCCTTGACCTCATCATTGGTGGCCAGGGCGGACAGCAGCGCCGTGCTCGCACTGTCAATCGCCTTGACCACCGTCAAGCCGCTGTAAGAGCGGCGCGCCGTGGCCGCGGTTGCGCCCAGGCTCGACGAGGCCTGCACGGCCCAGCGCCAGGACGAGATGGCGATCTCATCCTCGTGGCCGGGCACGGCAGACTCGCCCTTGACCTTGCCGGCGCGCCTTGTCTGCACCGACAGGAAGATGTCGCCCGATCCATGGGCTGTAGACGCTCCGGGCATGCAAGTGCTCCGCTGCTCAGGTCACTTCGGTGGTCTTGATGTTCCAGCCGAACTTGACCTCGCCGCCCATGCCCCCTTTGTCATCCTGCGGCTTGTAGCCGAACTCGATGAAGCCGTAGCTCATGCCGACGCTTTCCATGATGTCGCCGCCCTGCGAACCACTTGGCGAAACGCTGGTGATAAACACTTCTTTCATCGTGACCTTGAGGAAATCCTTCTGCCCTTCGCCCGACTTGCGTGCAGTGACGACGACCGAGGGGAAGTGGGCGCCCTGCGCGCACTTCTTAGACAGCACCGGTGACGCTTTGTCGTATCCGTGCAAAAAGTTGAATTCGCCGGGGCTTCCCTTGCCTTTGCCTGAGCCGCCGCCTGCCAGGCCGCTGGCATTGGAGATGCCCCATGACCACGAAAGAACTTCGATTTCGCCCTTGTGGTCCTTGTGATTGGACTCGCCGTCAACACCGTCGAACTTGATGTGGGTATCAGTAGACATTTCAGTTTTTCCTTATGAAAAAGACGTCATTGGAGATCAAGGTGGTGCCCCAACAAATCAGGCCTGCTTGAGCGAGGGCAACTTGGACACGAGCCGCAGCGACACCGTGAGCCCTTCGAGTTGGTAGTGCGGACGCAGGAAGAACTTCGAGGTGTAGTAGCCAGGGTTGCCTGGCACCTCCTCGACCGTGACCTGCGCGGCGGCCAGTGGTTTTTGCGACTTGGTCACTTCCGACGAGTTGGCTGGGTCGCCATCGACATAGTTCATGATCCAGTTGTTCAGGTACTTCTCCATCGAGTCGCGCTCCTTGAACGAGCCGATCTTGTCGCGCACCAGACACTTGAGGTAATGCGCGAAGCGATTGCAGGCAAACAGGTACGGCAGCCGCGCAGACAGGTTGGCATTGGCCGTGGCGTCCGGATTGTCGTATTCGAACGGCTTTTGCAGCGACTGCGCACCAATGAAAGCCGCAAAGTCCGAGTTCTTGCGGTGGATCAGCGGCATGAAGCCGTTTTTTGCCAGCTCGGCTTCGCGCCGGTCACTGATCGCGATTTCTGTGGGGCACTTGATGTCCACGCCGCCGTCGTCAGTGGGGAAGGTGTGCGTGGGCAGGCCTTCGACGGCACCGCCGGACTCGACACCGCGGATGCGCGTGCCCCAGCCATAGAGCTTGTACGAGCGGTTGATGTTGACCGCCATGGCGTAGGCCGAATTGGCCCAGCAGTACTTGCCATGGTCGGTGCCTGCGGTGTCTTCTTCGAAGTTGAACTCCTCGACCGGGCTTGTTTTTGCCCCGTAGGGCAGTCTGGCGAGAAAGCGCGGCATGACCAACCCGATGTACCGGGCATCCTCCGATTCGCGCAGCGAGCGCCAGCTCGCGTATTCGGGCGTGGTGAATATCTTGGTCAAGTCGCGAGGGTTGGCCAGCTCCTGCCACGAATTCATCTGCATCAGCGTCGGTTCGGCCGCAGCGATGAACGGCGCGTGCGATGCCGCTGCAAGCTTGGACATCTCGCCAAGCAGTTCGACGTCGGGCGGGCTGTGGTCGAAATAATAGTCGCCCGTCAGGCAGCCGAACGGTTCTCCGCCGAACTGTCCGTAGTTTTGTTCGTAGATCGTCTTGAAAAGCGGGCTCTGATCCCAGGCCGTACCCTTGAACTTCTTCAGCGTCTTGCCCAGATCCGCCTTGGAGATGTTCATCACGCGAATCTTCAGCATCTCGTCGGTTTCAGTGTTGTTGACCAGGTAATGCAAGCCGCGCCACGCACTTTCGATCTGCTGAAAGTCGGCGTGGTGCAAGATGGCGTTGACCTGCTGCGACAGCTTCTTGTCGATTTCGGCGATCATGGCCTCGATCGATCCCAGGACGTCGCTGGAAATCAGTTTGGTCTGTGCCAGTGCCTGCTGCGCAAGCGTCTGCACCGCCTGTTCGACCGCCGACTTGGCTTCATCGCTCTTGGGCTTGAACTCCTTGTTGAGCAGCGACGCGAAATCCGCGCCCTCGTACTCGACGCCGGCGATCGCGGATTCTTGGGTCGTGGTTTCGGCCATGGGGCTCTCCTACTTTCAGTGGGGTTTGCGAGCGCGCGTCAAGCCTCAGGTGCGGCGGTGTCGCCTGGCGCCTTCTTCGACGCTGCGAGGGACTTTAGCAAGGCTTCGTCTTTGATGACCTTGGCCAGCAGTTCCTCGGCGCCGCTCTTGCCGTCCATGTAGGTGACAAGATTGGCGAGCTGTTCGCGAGCTTCGAGCATCTGCCTCAGGCCTTCGACCTTGCGCGCCACGGTCGCGGGCGAAAAGTCGTCCATGCTATCGAAGGTGATGTCAACGGCAATGTTGCCTTCGCCCGTGAGCGTGTTGGGCACCTGGAAGGCCACGCGCGGCTTCATCGCCTTCATGCGGGCGTCGAAATTGTCGACGTCGATGTCCAGAAACTTGCGGTCGGCCACAGGTGGCAAGGCTTGAGCGGGCTTGCCAGACAGGTCGGACATCACACCCATGACGAAGGGCAATTGCACCTTCTTTTCAGCGCCGTAGAGCTCGACGTCATACTCGATCTGGACCCTCGGTGCGCGGTTGCGTGCAATAAACTTCTGACTGCTGGTGGCCATGGCGGGCTCCTGGTTTTGTGTGATGAGGGCTTGTGGCGAGAGTGGCGTCAGGGTTTCGCAACGCCCGCGATGTGCTCGAGTTGCGCCAGGCCATCGGGTGCGAGGTCGCGCACAAGGTCAAGAAAAGACTTGGACATCAAGCGCTGAGCCCGGCGGATCAGCAAAGGCGCCGGGTTCGAGGGCTCGTGGCGCTCGATCCAATCGCAGACGCTGCCGAGCGTGCGCACGGCATCTTCGCGCGTGCGGATGATGCTGGGCGCGGACGCGCCTTGCTCGATGGCAGCTCGGCTTGCGTCGGTGGGCGCCAGGGCCTCGACCGTTGCACCCTGCGCCGCTGCGGCTGCCAGACCGAGTGCGTGCGTGATGTTCAGCAGCGGTTTGAGATCAGGCCCAGCAATACCGACGCGCTGGCTCAGGCTGCGCTCGATGCTGGCGGCGGCGGCATGAACCGACTTGAGCCGTTCTGGCAGCGCCGCGTCAGCCGCCGTCGCGTCTTGCAACCCTTTGCCAATGCCAGCGGGCGTTGGCCGCGTTTCGCCGGGCAGCGGCTCGGCCTTGGTCAGTGCCAACTCGATCAGCCGCACGGTTAAGGGGTGGCCGGCTGCCACGAGGTAGCAGGTCCGCAGATCGCCCAGGCCACTGAACTGGCTGCACAGCGCTGCGAGCACATTCAGGCGCATCGTCGCGTCGTCGCCATCGAGGAGCGGATGCACCGCGTCCCAGTACCTGTCGAGCAGTTGGGCGACGAGTGAGAGGCCGGCCGCATAGCCGGCCAGGCCTTGCGTTCTGGCCCCAGCGCGCGCCAGCAGCACGGCCAGGCGCAGATCGCGCGTGCGCCCCGCCAGTGCCAGTGCCGCGTCATAGACCTCGGGCCAGTTCGGCGGCTCGGCAGCAATTACGGTTTCTCCCGACTGGCGCTCCGGCGTGCCGAGCGCCGCCGTTTCAAGCGCCGTGAATGCGGCGTCGTAGGCCAAGTCAGGTCCACAGGGCTGATCCCCGGACAAAGGCGTCAACAATTCTTCCAAGGAGAGCACGGTCATTGCGCAGGGTTGATGTAGTGGTGACGGCCACTCTAGGAGGCTCTTGATGTGCCTGCATCAGCCGAAAGTCACTTCAAGGCCGGTACGGCCTGCACCTATCCCTAAGGGGTTTGACGCAAGGCGACGAACAGATCGCGCGCACGAACCGGCTTGAATAGCACCGGGTGGCCACTTGCATGCGCGCGCTTCACCTCGTCTGGCGAAGTGTCACCGGTGATGAGAATGGCCGGCAGCGGGGCACCGTACGTGCGGCGCACTTCGTCGATAGCCTGCAGTCCGTCCTCGCTGTTGGCCAGGCGCAAATCCGAGACAACGACATCGATCAAGCCGTTGTGGCAGAGCACCGCGGCCCGGGCCTCGTCAATCGTACCGGCCAGCAGCACGGTGAAGCCCCAGCCCTGGAGCAACTCGTTCATGCCAGCGCGCACGGCTAACTCGTCGTCGATGACGAGTACGGTGCGGTCATCATCGGGGGGGGATGGAAGGGTGTCGGCGCCCAGCACCATGCTTTGCATTTCTTCAAATTGCGTCGGCGGCAGCAGCACCCGAAACACGCTGCCGCGGCCCAGGGTGGAGGTCACCTCGAGTTCATAGCCAAGCAATAACACGAGACGCTTGACGATTGACAGGCCCATGCCGAGGCCCTTGCTGCGGTCTCGCCCCTGGTTCTCGACCTGATAGAACTCGTTAAAAATTTGCGGCAGTTGATCGCTGGTGACGCCCACTCCGGTGTCCCACACCTCAAGACTGGTGCGGTTGTGCCGAGTGCGCGCCAGCGCTATCACACCACCCTCGCTGGTATAGCGGATCGCGTTATGTACCAGATTGGAGAGGATGCGCTCGAGCAATTGCGGGTCGCTTGTCACGAGCTTGCCACCCGGCTTGAAGCGCAGCAACAGGCCTTTTTCTTCGGCCGCGCCCGCGCAGTGCATGTGCAGCCGGCGAAAGACATCGCGAATCGGAAAGGTCTGCACGCTGGGCTGCACAATGCCGGCGTCAAGCTTGGAAACGTCGAGCATGGCGCTGAATGAATCCTCCAGCGCATCGACCGCGCGCGTCATGCTGATGACCTTGGCATGATGCACATTGCCGCGCAACGCCTTTTCCAGGGCTGCAGCGAACAAGCCGAGCGCATGCATCGGCTGGCGCAAGTCGTGGCTGGCAGCGCCGAGAAAGCGCGTTTTCTCGTTGTCTGCGGCCTCGACCAGCGCCACGTGATGGCGCAGTTGTGCGACAAGCTGATCGTTTTCTTGCCGCACCCGCCCGGCGCGCAGTACCAAGCGGCGAACGCGGCCTGCCAGGCTGAGGATGACGATGATGCAGATGAACAGTAGCCACGCCGCATCGCGCCCATGCACTGACGGTGCGGCAAAGCTGAGCACCGTCGGCACAGCCAGCGCCGCGCCGATCCACAGCAACAATGAAGTCCGGTCTACGGCTGCGGACGACACGCCCAAGCCGCCAATCAGCATCAGCGCGCCGACGCACGCGGTGCTGGCCGCCGTGCTGGTCTGCGCCCAAGCCTGACTTGCGATGGCGCAGCACAAACCAAAAGTCAAAAGCAAGGCACGGTGACGCCAGATCACCCAGTCCGTTTCAAGCGCGGCCTCTGGCAAGGCGGGCATGCCCCGCTTGACGTGAATACTGGCGACAACGAGGGTTGCGAGCAGCGCAATGCTGGCCGTGCGGTCGTACATGACAAGGCCATCGATCGCACGGCTGAGGGCCAGAATTGCTGCCGCACCAGCACAAACCAGGCTCGCGATGAACCCATACCCCGTGAGTTCAGCAAAAATCGTCTCGCGATCACTTGACGTCCCACCCCCAGCAGCGCAATCGGTTTTTTCGTCGCCAGCCCCTTCGGCACGGATCAGGATATGCGCCCGATCCATGCCCTCAGCGGAACAGGCTGATCAGATGCGAGCGCGACTTCACATCGAGTGCCAGCAGGACGACTGACACATAATTCTTGACCGTGCCAATCGACAGATGGGTCGCGGCACTGATTTCCTGATTGGTGCAGCCAAAGAGCACGAGGTCGAGAATCTCGAGTTGCCGTGGTCCTAGCTCAGCCACCAGATCGTAACTGGCCGAGCGCGTCAAGCCTGGAAAACCTGCCATGCCGCCTGCTGACTCGCTGCGAAGCAGTGCCACGATCATTTTTGAAATGGTGGTCGGCTCATTGGACTTGGCGATATAGGCCACCGCGCCCAAGGCCTGAGCCTGCTGGATCACAAACTGATCCTGCGTAGCGCTGAACACGGCAACCCTGGCTTCAGGAAACCGTTCCTTGAACTGCCGCAAACCCTGCAAGCCGCGGCAATCACCCATGTTCAGGTCGAGCAGCACTAAGCCAATATCCGGATGGGTCCGGTAGACCTCCAGCGCATCCTGCAGGCAAGTCGCCTCTTCAATCTCGACATCGGCGTGCTCGGCACTCAGCAGTGCTTGCAGGCCGACCCGCAGCAGCGCATGGTCGTCAGCGATCAGCACACGCCGACGCGCCATTGTTTCATTTTCGTCACTCAATACTGCTTGGCTGATTGGAGGAGCGATGAGCTGATTGGACCCAGAGAATATGGAAATATCTGGAGTTTTTCCTACGACCCCTGGCGCCCGCGCGCGCTGAACTTCATTCAACATGAGACCTCCACACGACGTTTGAAGGATCACGGCTTCATGATTCCGTGACTACATGCATTTGGCAAAATGGCCGATTTTCGAACATAGTCCAGTCACGGCGACTGCCAAATTAGCGTTTGTCTGACAAAGAAAAACGTTAACTGCTGTTGCTTATGCAACTCTGAAAAAAATCACGGCCAGTGTGATACCAGATTTCTTTCTCAGCAATGCCTAATATGAGGGAGTCTGCTTGGGTCGATGGGACTTGCCCCAGAAGCATTTTGCAGGAAAAAATGATAAAAATCGAAATGTTTAGTTATGTATCAAATTACTCATTTTTATCTGCAGTGTAAAAGTATGAAGATTATTCACACTGCTGTGGCTGCGTCTGAACGTAGCGATTGAGGCCGCCATGACGGGCGCATCATGGATGTATGAAGATTATTCACACTGCTGTGGCTGCGTCTGAACGTAGCGATTGAGGCCGCCATGACGGGCGCATCATGGATGGCTGTGGCGTATGAGGCCAGCTTTGCCGATTCAGCGCACTTCACCCGGACCTTCAAGCGGATGTTCAGGATCAATCCGGCCGATCTGGGGCGGCAAGGACAGTCCCGCCACGCGACGCATGGAGCACCAGGTGGCAGGCTTGAACAGTTCGCGTCTCCAGCGCGCGAATATTTTGGCCCGCGCCGGCTAGGCGAACACCACAGCAGCGAACCCGCGAAGGGGTGCTGTTCCGACTTCCAACAGACCGCTTGGTGCCCGTGGTGGGACGCGACGAACAACCGCGACTGGCCAGTCAACCGTCAAAATTCAATATCCAGAAAGCTGCTGTGCTGGCCAGGCGCTTTCTGATAGAAAATTCAATGAGCTACAACATCATCTCTTATGTTCTAAATCTGCTATCAGGGTACCTTCTTTTAGGCACGGCACCCTGCTGCAATGCCCCATGGCAAGGCAAATATTCACCAGTGCGCTGGCCTGACAATGGGTTTTTTATTCCTGGATACGCGTGGCGGCAACTGCGCAGCCGTGAGTTTGCCGTCGAGCAAGTAGCGGCGCGTTCAATGGACATGCCGCGAGAGCGATGAGCAGACTTCTCGAGGGCTGCCCTTCGCGAGGTACGTAGGTGACACCGGTGTGACGACGCCGATCAGTAGCGCGGGAAAGTCTTCGCGCAGCGCCTGTAGCACCGGCTCTGCGTCCGAATCATTCGAGCAGAGCACGACCTGGTCGTACAGGTCTTTGGCGGTGTCCCGGTACATGGCCATAGCCAGATTCACATCAGTCTTTTTGTACTCGACCTTCCAGAACCGCACACGATCATTCCTGTCGTAGGCAATACCGTCGCGAAAGACGGGAACCAAGGCGCCGCTGTTGTCCATGTTGTGGGTTCCAAGGGCAATGGAAAAGCGCTCTCGATACAGGTTTAGCGCCCGGTGGTACGCTTGGCTGTGCCTGCACCTGGGTCTTTTGATTGGTTCTTCTATTGGTTCAGATTTGGCTCATTGGCCAGGGCTGCGGCAGTCAAGCACACTGGGGGAAACAGCACGCTGCACCTTATGGCAGCAGTCATTGGCTCAAAAAATACGGCAATCTCATTCGATTTGGCGCCATTTGAGCCAAAGAAAAGCGCATAACTTTTCAAAGCGCCAACTGATACCGGGCCTTACTACGCTCACCCGTCATGATCACTACGCCGAGGCTAACGAGTTCGGCCAATGCCCGCTTGAGCTGCGAGCGATTCACTTCAGGGCCAATGCGGCTGCTGATCTCGCCAATTTTTGACTGCGGGTAACGCCGCAGGTCTTCACGGATGAGTTCGAGCAACCGGTGCGGCTCGATGCGAAGCAGCGTTGTGGGAATCTTGAGATCGGCACCCTGCAGCAAGGCCGGATCGACAAAGTAGCGCGTCCCCTGCGTGCGCCCGGTGCTTTGCACCAGCGCCAGCGTCTGCAGGCGCCCCAGCCAGCCGGCCAGTTCATCCGCGCCGTGGATCTCCAGCATGGCGCCCAGCTCCCTCGCGGTCATGCCTTCGGTCTGCCCCAAGATGCCCAGCGTGATGCGCTCGCGCTGCGTCAGCTGAAAGCGTGCATCGGCCTGCATCAGCAGCCGCATGACCTCGGGCTTGGCGATGCGCCGCTGGATCGTCACCTTGACCCAGTCCGCGCCCTCCTCCGGCACCGGCGCCGGGCGGCCCTGCGACAGCAGCCGGTCGTAGATCAGGTCGAACCCGCTGCCTTCGCGCTCCATCAGTCCCAGGTCGTGAAACACCCGTGCCATGCCCTCGTTGCGGCGCCGGCTGGCGTGCAGGATGTTGCGCGGCGTCACGCCCAGCGGCAGACGCCCGGGATTGACGACTTCGAGTCGATCCGGGTGCAAGTTGAGGTAAATGTCGCCTTGCTGGGTGTAGGGCCGGTGCACCAGCGCATTGACCAGCAACTCGCGCACCACCTTCTCGTCATAGGCGGGCACACTGCGACGGTACAGACCCTCGGCCACCTCGTAGCTCTCCCGGAAATCGGGCACCTCGCGCCAGACCGCATCGACCAGCTCCACGGGCGAGAGCTCGCAGTCGTCCCAGCCCCACTTGTTGATCTTTTTGCCCTGCTCGTCGTATTTGATCGCCTGCACCAGGGGCGCCGCGCCCAGCGCGCGCCGCTCGGTGGTGGTGCCTAGCAGTAAAACGCCCAGCCGGGTCAGCGTGCGGCCCTGCGCCAGGGCGTAATGGGTCAGCAGCTCGTCGACGCTTTTTTCCTTGACGGACTCCTTGACCCGGCCCGAGGCGCGGATGCCTTGAGCGAAGCTCGCCAGCTTGGCCGGGTCGGCAGCGCCGCGCGGCACGCTGCTGTCCATGACCTCCCAGGGCCGGCCTGGCCGTTCATTGGCCAGGCGCAGCACATCGTCGCCCAGCACCGGCCGGCACGTGTCACTCACGCGCAGGAAGTAGCGCCCATCGCTGGTGGACGCTACGCTGGGCGAGCGCTCAACGAGCAGTTCGATGAACTCGCCGCCATTGGCCGCGCGCTGCAGGCTGGGCAGCGCCTGCACATTGACTGTGAGCTCGCCGATGCGCTTGCGCAGGCGATCGAGCACTTCCGGCGGCACCAACTGCCCGGCCGGCGGCAAGGCTTGGCCGTCCTCGATGCCGATCAGCAACCGGCCGCCAGCGCCATTGGCAAAGCACACGCAGTCCTTGGCGAGCGACTCCCAGTCGGCTGTCTTTCCAGTAACGGTGCGCAAAGATTTGAGATCGGTGTGCTGATCTTCCGAAGTCATACAGCCATTTCCCCGCTCATCATGCACGGCTGCAGCAGGTCGTGGCGCAGGCAAATAGCGCCCGGCAGCGGCATGCAGTGGTAGTCGGTTCTATTTGGGAAATAATGTGGAAAGCGTTGGCGGTCATCAAGGCTGTTTGGGTTGTGGGCACGGTGGCAGTCCACCGGCAGCGTCAATGATTATGTCCGAGCCCTGCTGCGCAGAGGATCAGGCCGTTCTGCCTGTTAACCGCGCACTGTAGGCGGCTGACATACTGGCGTTTTGCAACGAAAACTCCAGCGGAGCGTTTACCAAAGAATAGTCAGAGCTGAGACGGCGCCTTGGTTTGCGATGCGCAGTAGCGCTTGACCGTCGCCAGCGAAAGGCTCCAGTGCGCACCCGTGTTGGCAAGGCTTGCGCCGTTGTCGCGTCGCCACCCGGCCACTTTGGCCGCATCAAGCTTGACAGGGCGACCCAGGCCTTCCTTGCCGCGGTGCGTCAGGCCCGTGCGCAAGAGCGACTCGCGGGCGACTTGGCGGCCAGCGGCTGTGCGCTCGGCGATGCGCTGGCGCTCCATGTCAGCGACCTGGGCCAGCACGGCAAGGATCACAGCTCGCCGGTACCCTTGGCCATTACGCCCAAGCCCTGCACGTGAACGGCCACGCCCTTGCACAACAGAAGCCGGACCGTGGATTGAACATCCAGGGCATCGCGTCCGAGCCGGTCGACAGCGTAGACATGCAGCGTGTCGCCTTTTCGGATGAAAGCCAGCAGCCGGGCAAAGCCCCGCCTTTTGGCCGCCAGGATGACGCCGCTCACCCCGACATCGTCGAACTCCTCGTCAAAGCTGCCGCCCATGGCAGCGCGCTGCGATGCGATGCTCTGGTCCGAGGTCGAGACGCGGTAGTAAGCGATGGTGCTCATTTCTGAGCTCAAAAGATAGTGTGCCAACTATAAGCCAGGCTCTAAACCCTTTTCAGTATCTTTTGATCCAAGACTCATGAGGCTTTTATAGGTAGCTCAAAACTTACAAGTTTTGAGCCAGCTGGGAAAAGTTCTCAGCAACGCAAAAATTCAATAACCAGTATTTTCCTAGTAATCTCATGTTCAGGAATGAACCGGACCACGCTGCCCGAACTGGTCAAAAACAGTCGTTGGAACACCCGTTTTGCTAAACGCTGCCCTTGACAGCTTCCACCATACACCTTGATAGCCTGTCAAAGTAGCGCACCGCCTCTTGCGTCAGTTCGATTTGCTTGCGCCGGGCGTCCTCGGTATCGGACAGCACGATCCAGCCCTTGGCACGCATCGACTTGAGCCGAGTATGAATGGTAGCGGGCGCGCCGAGTTGCTCCTTCGCCATCATGTCCCGAACGCACAGTCGCTCCTCTTGCTCGCCGGCACGAGCGACCATGGCCAGGATTCTCTCTTCGAGGGGATCAAGCGGTGACAGTGAAGGCAAGCCGCGGATAACGTCGGCCAACTGCAAAAACCGCAGGTAGACGTCCGAGGACTTTATTGTCTTTTTCATGGCGTCAAATTTTCCAAACGTTCTACTTTCAGGGTAATCTCAAGATTGGATACCGTTACACAATTTAGTTCAATTTAGCCGAGCTCGCATGACCATGACGCAACTCCGGCTACAGGCCATGATGGTCGCTGCAACGATGGTGCTTTTCGTTGCGATGCTGGCCATCAATGAATGGCTGTTTACCCGCTTCGAATTTGCACGTGGGATCAACTGGATCTACCTGCCCGCCGGCATACGGCTGCTGAGTACCCTGCTGTTTGCTGAAGCGGGTGCCATCGGGCTGCTGTTGGTGTCCTGGCTCGTGTGCTTCTTTTACTTTTTCCCGGATGACCCTGTTCGGTCGTTCGCCGGCGGCATTCTGGCCGCGCTGGGTCCCTACCTGGTTTACCGCGGCGCGCAACACCGCTATGGCTTGCACGCATCGCTGGCCACGCTCACCCCCAAGCGGCTTCTGCTCCTGATCGTCGCTTATTCAATCGCAAGTCCGCTGCTGATGCACCTGTGGTTCGCATTGCAGGGCAAAGAAGGACTTCTGCAGGGTTTCCTGGTCATGTTCATCGGTGACCTGAGTGGCACGCTACTGGTGATTTACACCGTCAAGGCTGCGTTGTCTTTCATACCAACTTCCTCTACCAGCCTGCGTTAAAAGCATTCGGCTGGGCATGCATAAAAGCTGCACGCCAATGCTTTATTTGCTTTGTAAAGTGTTAGCATTGGTAAATTGTTCTAAAAATAAGAACAATATCTACCCAGCAAAAAATAATGATAAAAGTGAGTTGCGTGTTTGCAAAAGAGAAGCTTTGCCAAGTGACAAAGCCTCTGCTGATTATTCTGGCCGCAGGCCTGACAGGATGCGCCGTACAGGCACCGCCCGTTGCCCAGAAAGACGCGCCACAGTCCCTGGCCACGCAAAAAGCCGCCCAGCAGGCCGTTGCATTGCAGGCGCCCGCCACCCCGACGCTAAAAAGAAAAATCGCGCTGGGCCGCATCACCAACGAAACCAGTTACGGCCAGTCGCTCCTGCGTGACCGGCATGACGATCCACTGGGCAAACAGGTGACAGACCTGATGAGCAAGGGGCTCACGGAGTCGGGTGCCTACCTGGTCTTTGAGCGCCCGGACATCGGCCGTATCCAGGCAGAGGGCCGGCTGACCGACACCAAGCTCAACATCATCGGGGTTGACGCTCTGATCATCGGTTCGTTGACCGAATTCGGTCGCAAGGCCATTGGCGCCACAGGCTTTGTGTCCTCCAGCAAGCGACAGGTCGCATTTGCCAAGGTGGACATACGGGTGGTTGACGTGAACACGGGTCATGTATTTTTCGTCACCTCAGGCGCCGGCGAAGCATCCACGGAGACCGCATCGACCTTCGGATTCGGTTCCCAAGCAGGCTACGACGGCACGCTCAATGACGCCGCTATCAGGCAGGCCGTTGCCGAAGCCATCAACCGCCTGTCGGTGGAGATGAGTGGGCGGCCCTGGCAGACGTACTTGCTGAAAGTCGACGGAAACCGCGTTTTCATGGGCGGCGGCAAGAGCCAAGGGATCAAGCCCGGCATGCAGTTCTCTGTCCAAACCCAGGGCGAGCAAATCAAATCCCCTCAGACAGGGGCCATGGTGACACTGCCAGGTCATGCCATCGCGCAGATCCGGGTCGACGCGCTGTTTGGCGACAGCGAACTCAACGAAGGCGCTGTCGCGTCCATCGCGTCCGGTTCCCTAGCTGGGTACAAGCCCGAACAGTTGCTCATTCGTGTTGAGGGAGCCAAATAATGAAAAAAACCATCACGACCCTGAGCATGGCCGCTGGCTTGGCAGGCATGCTCACGCTCAGCGCCTGCACCCAGATGCCCACAGACAAGCAAAGCATCTCCGACATGCGGCCGCAGATTTCCTTCAAATCCGCCGATGAGCAGGTACGCAGCGCCCGCGTCATTCTCGATGGTCTGGACATGGGAACGGTTAGAAGTTACCTGGAAGGCGCCGCTTCGCTTCGGATTTTGTCTGGTACCCATTTGCTAAGCATCGCTTCAGGCAACCAGGTGATTTTTCAAGAAAAGTTTTATGCGGGTGATGGCGTCAATCGCACCTTCATCGTCAACTGAAGGAATGTAATGCGCTATTTATCGATTTTGCCCATTGCGGCAATTCTGGCAGGGTGCGCGGCGCCTTCGCTGTACCAATGGGGCGGCTACGACCAGGCGCTTTACGCCGGGTACAAGGATCCGGCAAAAATGGAAACCCTTCGCGTGCAACTGGAAAAGCACATTGCCACCATGGAAACGTCCAAGCAAAAGGTCGCTCCTGGGCTTTATGCGGAACTGGGGACGCTGTACCTGCAGTCTGGCGTATCAGACAAGGCTATCGCCTTGTACTCGCAAGAGCGCGCGGCTTGGCCTGAGAGCAAGGGCTTGATGACAGCCATGATCCAGAATCTTGAGCGTCGCCAGCAAGCCAAAGTAGAGGCTGTGAAATGAGAGTTTTCCTCTGTGCTTTGGTGTCTGTCTTCTTGATGGGCTGCGTCACCCAACCGACCAAAAAAGACATGAGCGCATTCCAAGCAGCTGCGCCGCGCTCCATCCTGGTGGTGCCCACCATCAACAAGTCGCTCGATGTCGATGCGCCCAACTACGTGCTGGCGGCCCTGCCGGTTCCGATTGCGGAAAAAGGCTACTACGTCTTCCCGGTCAACACTACCAAGTACGTGCTTGAGCAAGAAGGCTACTACGAGGGGGAGCGCATTCACCAGCAGTCGACGCCAACCCTGGCCAAGCTGTTTGATGCTGACGCCGTGCTTTATGTGTCGATCAACCGCTGGGATGCGCAATTTGCGCTGCTCACGACCGTCGTGACTGTCGAATTCGATTACCGCTTGGTGAGCAAGGACGGTACCGAATTATGGAAAGAAAACAAGCGCATGCAGTACCAGCCGCAAAGCAACAACGCCGGGCATCCGTTGGCAACCTTGATTGTCGCGGTCGTCAACGCCGCGGTCACGCGCGCTGCACCCAACTATATGCCGCTGACTCAGCAAGCCAATCAGCAGGTATTTATTCTAGGGCCCAACGCAATACCCAATGGGCCATATCAACCGACTGCATCAAAATAATAATTGATAAAAATTATTTAAATTATGTTGAAGGGACGTTCCTACAGCAGTGCTTGTCACTCATTAGCTTTAGACATGTAACCAAAGAACTAAAAAAACTCTCTGCTGATTGCATTAACAGCAAGATTAATCCTGTGATTAGGTTTTTGTCTTAGTCTTCCAAACTTTTATTAAAAAAATAAGCAACAAATTGCGCCAAGAAACCAAAGGCGTGATGTATTCCAAAAATAGAAATTTAAGGATCACCATGAAAAAAAATAAACATCAAATCCAACTTGTGTCTTATCTGATAGCTATTGCATTGCTGTCATCAGCTGGCGCTGTTAGCGCACAAGAATCTGCTTATGCGGACTTAGATGCATGTACCAAGGGTGAACAGATAAAACTTACTGCCAAAGGCGCGCTGACAGGAGCACTTGCTGGGTTCGGAGCCGCGTTTTTATCGGGAAAAAAAGATGATGCAGCCAAGGCTGCTGTACTGGGTGCTGCTGTAGGCGGCGCTGCTGGATTTGCCACCGCATACTACAACGCGATCGGAACTTGCTATAAAGCAAATCCAAGTTGGAAACCGGAATCAAACATTGGACGAGATCAGAACAAATCATATACGCAAGTCAACAAAGAAAATAACTACAAACCCAAAGAAGGCATCAAGGTATTGACCAAGCAAATGGAGATGGCAACCACTGTCAAACCCGGCACCAATCTGGATATCAACAGCACGTTTGATGTGATGACGCCTGATGGCGCTGAAACTGTCGTCGTGATTGAACGCAAGCTTTTTGTTATCGAAGACGGCAAAGAATCTCCTTTGAATTTTCCAGGTACGGCATCTGAAAGTCGCACTCTGGAGGCAGGTAGAAACAAAGATTCGGTAAAACTCCCGATCCCCGCAGAAGCAAAGGCTGGGAGTGTCTATAGAGTCGAATTTAGCGCTGCAGCCAGCGGCAAAGCACCAGCTATTATTTCGAAAACTGTCACCGTTGGGTAATCAGCGATAAGCACTCGCAGATGCAGTGCTTGCTCTCTACTCCATAATCGCACTGATGTTTCCCTTAATAGGTTGCAATATCGGTTTCGTCAGTCGCGCAATATCCCTGTGAAAGCCTTGAGATGATTCAGTCCGTATTTCGCGTACTCGTAATGCTGTGTGCGTTATTCCTAGCAGGTTGTGCCGCCAATCAAATGCATGGATTTCAGAACACATACTATTCTTACAATGTACCTCAGTCTCTCCTAGACCGAATCTCGGTAAAATTTAAAGAACATGGACTTATAAATGCTCGTATCGTTCGCGACAACGTAGGACGTGTTCAACTCAAGGGAAGTTATCAAAATGAAGCTGATGTGGATGCGGCTTTCATCATCGTACAGTCGATCGTCGGGTTAAAGTCAACGTCACCTTTTTATCCCGAAGACATTAAGATAAAGCGCTGGGAAATTGAGGCTGGTAAAGTTTTGACTAGTTATTCGAAAAACGCGCAAGTTAAGCTTACTCCCCCTAAAAAACTAGCACTTGTTATAGGCATTAATACGTTCCGTGATTCAGCAACTTTGTCTCCAATTTTTGGCGAAGACGATGCAAAAGTGGTAATAAAGTCCGCCGAAAAAGCAGGCTATGTTGTCACATCACTTCTCGGAAGTAATGCAACCAAATCCAGAATTGAAACTGAGTTGGAAAAAATGGATAACGTACTCAGTCCGAACGACAGCTTATTTATTTACATATCTAGCCATGGCAATATGCCTTTACCCTCATTTAAAGGTGGAGATCAACGAAAAATGTCAATTGCGGCGTGGGACAGCAGTGCCAACGGCAAAGATACAACTGACAAGTTGCTCAACTTTGACAAAAGCTCTGTTGCAGATACGCTCGTGCAGCGCCTTGCAAGCAAACCTTCGCGAAATACCCGTATTCTTGTAGATACCTGTTACAGCGGTGAGATGCTCAACGACATTCGGAATGAAGAAAGTAAATCATACATTTTAAAGACTAACGGTGGTCAACCTGAGCGCTCTGGCGTAGCCATATCCTCATGGACTGGACAAGAGTTCACTTCAAAAGGTATACGTTTTAACGTAGACGCTACACCACGTACTGCAGCTCAAGAAAACGATAAAAAACGGCAGCTAGCCTCTGTGCAAGCCGGAGTTGATCGCAACCGTGATGGTTACACCTTTATAACCGCTACTAGTGAAAATGAGAAGTCTTGGGGGCCAGACAAAAATGGAATTTTTACGAGCAAGCTGAATCCGGGGAGAGAACTTAAAGGGTCCTTCTTCACGCAAATATTTTTTGAATATTTGGAACATTATAAAGGTCAGATTGAGCCTGCTTTTAAAGCTGCTCAAGAGCAAACTTCACAGAAGGTAAGAGAAATACCTGGTCCCCCATATGGACCAGGACCAGTACATCAAGTACCCCGCCATTATTCCACCGTCGCTGCAGATCAGAGTAATCTGAATCAATAACATTCAAGTCTATAGTTCATTCACTTTATTCAACTCGAAATAAAAATGAAAAAATCACTGACCGCATTATCGCTCCTACTCTTAACAACCAGTGGTTTTGCACAAGGAGGCTACAGTGCGAAGTCATTATTTTTTGCTGAAGATGACTCTGTCGTTGCTGCCTCGACAGGTGGTAAAACGCCGGCATTGGCAAGTGTAGGGAGAACCGAAACGGTGATCAAGCAGGTTACCACTGTAGCTAGATACAAGAAACCCGCAGTTCCTAAACAAATCGGTGCTAGTTATTTCATCCGGCTGAAAAACAGTGATGGATCCAGTCAAGACGTGCTTACAAGTCGTAAATTCAAATCCGGTGAACGCTTTCAACTCGCTGTCAAGGTGAACCATCCGACCTACGTCTACATCTTGAACGAGGCTCCAGATGGAAAGGTCACTCAGATTTACCCTCAGCAAGGTCAAGACAGCTTCATCAATGCCATGGGCACTGTCTTTTTGCCAGGCAAGGGTTCCTTCGAGTTTGACCAAGAGCCAGGCACAGAGCAATTGTTGGTCTATCTTTCATCGACCCCAATGCCTGGAAACGTGACAGAGCGGGTGCGCGTAGCCAGCCCGGACATCGTGTCTGTGTTTGCCGACGCTTCGACGAACATCAAAACATGTACGGACGTTCGCACGGTGAACTCAAGCGCTTCTGAACAGCCAGAAAAAGTCGAATTAGCCAGCGCAGGCGCTGGTTACGCCGCAAAAGGTATTGCATTCAAGGACGACGCAGTGCCTACCTGTGACAGTGCTAAGGCACAGTACGAAGGTTACGCCTCAAAGGGTATCTTGTTTAGCGATGATCCTGCGCCCGTCAGCGGAGGACAGGTCGCATCCTATGTGGTCAAAAAGGTCAGCGAAACGACTGATAAAAGCCTCTTTTTGAAACTCAAACTAGTTCATGAATAAGCTGAAGCAGTGTGAGTCCACGCTATATTTTCTAATCACGTAGAACGTCAACTTAATAAAAAACAGTATGTCAAATAATCATCTGATCATCGGCCTTGGCGGTACAGGCGGAAAAATCATTCGTGAACTTCGCAAGACAATCGAACGGAATAAAGATGCACAGGGAAATAGTTCATCGGATGCCCGCTTTGAATACTTGTACATCGACACCTCTTCTGACGAGTTAGATAAAAAGGAAGAGTGGAAGGTACTTGGGAAAGAAATAGATCTTGCGCGCAGCCAGTATTTAATTAATACGGCAAGCAATGTCCGTCCGGTGCTTGATGATCCTGAATCATTTCCGGGTTTGAAAGATTGGATTGAACCACGCAACATTTTCGATTTCGTAAAACCGGGAATTGCCGGAGCTGCACAACGTCGCAAGCTCGGACGCTTGGTTTTCGCACAGAATGCGTCACGCTTTGTGAAGTCTTTGGAAGACCGCCTGCGAATTCTCGAATCAAGCCCTGGAAAAGTCGGTGGAGTAATTCACGTGGTGTGTGGACTGGCAGGGGGTACCGGAAGCGGTTCAGTAGTTGATGTGGTCGCCCAGATTCGCCAGAAGTTTCCGGATCACGATCAATACCGAATTTTGATCTATGCATTGTTACCTGAAAAGAATTCCAAACGAGTAAAAGACGTAGCTGGATTTTCAAATTACTACGCTAACGGCTACGCCGCCTTATCCGAATTAAACGCTATGGCTGTCGGAAAATTTCGACCCACCAATCTACTCGATGGTTCACGCCTTGATCACGACATCTATTTCAATGGATGCTATCTGATCAACAATATTAACGAGAATAACATTCAGTTCGAAATTGAATCCGAAGTGCCGAATATCGTCGCGGAATTCATTTATCAGAAGACATTGAATAAGGAATGGGAAGGCTTAGGACGCGCTGAAAAAGGCGAGAACGACATCAAAAACTTTGAGAGCGAAGCCGATATTGGCAAAGCCCGTGCGAAACTCTTCTTGTCCTTTGGCCTTAAGCGGGTTGTCGTGCCTGAGCAGGAAATCAAGGAATACTTGGCTTATGGGTTTGCCGAGCAAGCCACTCGCCAACTGATGTTCAATAACTTCCGCCAGGGCGAAGGTTATGCGGACGAGGCGATCGAAAAAGATTGGGGTTTTGAGGCGCGTAAGCCTGATAATATCCAAACACTGTTGCTCACCGATCCCCATCTGATGCTGGAAGTCGGCATTCTTGAAGACGACGCTAAAAACGCTTCATGGAAGCATATCGGTGAATACTGGAAGCAAATTGTCAATCGACTGACTCCAGAAATCAAGGCAGATACTGGCATTGAGCAGACTACCTGGGTGGATGTACTTAATACCCGGCTCGCAAAGGTATTCGACGAAACCTATCGCACCATGGGCGGTGTCCGGAAGTTTTACGAGGTAAAGGGCAACGCGCGGCCTGAAATGGCCAAGCACATTGGTCGCCATATCGAAAAAGAGCTTTTCGGCCGTTGGAAAGCCGGTACTGCATCACTGATTCAACTGCGCCAATTCACCGATGCGTTAATCAATGCTCTGGATGAACGGCTGGAAGTGTATGTGGACAGGATTGCCAAAATGCCTGCTGCGCAACAAGCTATCGAGCAACGCAATGCTGAGTTGACTTTGCAATTCAACAAAGTCGGTTTTTTCGGCAAACATCTTACGGACAAGCGTAGCGGTCTTTTTTCTGACATTGCGGCGCAGCATCAGGATTTGTACGTTTTACGAACCAACCTTGCAGGTCTAAATTTTGCCATCCGACTGATTCCCTTTGTCAAGGAGCAGCTTCTGACTTTGCGCGCTACGGTTGACGAGCTGCATCAGAATCTGGCTGTAGCGACTGATAAATTCAGCAAGGAAAGAGCTTCTCGCCTAGGTGCTACTGATGCGGCCTACCAAAAGCGGATATTTGATCAGAATGCCATTTCCAGCATTATGAAAGCTTTAGTTGTCGATGAGGCCAGCCAAGCGGCGCGAACCCAACAGGTTCGTCAATCGATCATTGATCTGGCTGGTACCGACGTTGATTCGTTTGATAAGTTGTCACAGGGTGTCTCTCTGGGCAACATTATTTCGCAGCTTTCACAAGAATCAGCCCAGATCGTCGAAATGGCTCATGCGGAAATTTCTAAGACACTACAGCCGGTGCTGCACGTCAATATCGTAGAACGCCTGCAGAAAAAGTATGACGCAAATGCCAATGGGCTCAAGACTTTCGTTCGTGAGCTTTACGACGAAGCTGGCAGCATGCTCACCTTCAATAAAACCGAAGTTGACAGGACGATAGCGAACAATGCTGGTGGGTCGCAGGGGCGCACCCAGACCATTGGGGTGTTCCTGCCTGAGTGTGAAAACCAGAAGGACTTTCGCTCCAGTCTAGCGACATTGTTTGAAGATCAAAAAGATCCGGCATCCGATACCAAGGTCGCTATTGGCAAACTACCTAATCAGATTGTGATCATAAAGATTGCGTCCTTGATGCCTGTTCGCTTTGTAGACTCCCTGATGGAGCTGAAAAAGCATTACGACGGCCTGTTAAGAGATACCAATGAATCGTATCTGCTGCATAGCGAGGGGGATGGCAAGAAGCTACCGCCGCTGTTTGCCCGATCGGCAGCTGAAACAAATGCCCAAGCGAAACGTAAACCGTTTTTGCTCATTGCACGTCTTCTCGGGATGCTTAAGGAGCGCCAAAACAAGACTACAGGCCTTATGGAGTGGGTGTTTATCTATCTTGCAAATGGTCTGCCTGCCGCAAAGATTTTGAATGGCAAGAACTGGAACGAAGTTCTAAACGGTGACCATCCAGCTGAATTGCAAAGCGCAATCGAACGCGAAGTGACAAAACGGATCGATGCAGATTTTAAGCATATCGACAAAAAGGGCGAGCTGCTGTCGGGCTATCACAGCCTGGTAATTTCGCGATTCAACGATGCAGGGGAGGACGATCAGGACGAAGAGTTTCTTGCCCTAAGTGCAATACAAACGCCCATCCGTTCAATCATCGGTCTTCCAGCGCTGAGCGAATGACACGATATTGTGCTTCCAGAGTCGTTAAAAACTCTACCAAATCGATTTGAAAGCTCCTGCAACTTGCGCTACTGCAAGAGCGGAGCAGAGTGACCTAGACGAATAGCGTCAAGCGGTAAATGTGGGTTTTGATAAGGTTGAAAAACGATGGCGAAATATAGGTGCCCGACTTTGGGCGATTGCGAGAAAGCAAACTCCAGTGAGATTTTTGATCGTTCGCCAGGAGAAGATTTGAAGTGCCCTGCTTGCGGGACTTTGCTTGAGCCGCAGATGACTTCTTCGGCTTCGCCATCTCGAAATAAAACGCCGCTCATAGCAGCAGGTCTGTTCGTTGTTACCAGCATCGCAATTGGAAGCTACTTTTATAAGCAATCGTCAACGGCTGCAGATGAGCCGGTAGCATCTGCTGTGCAAACTGAGGTGCCGACCGTAAAGGCTGAATTAGTAGTGGCTTCTCCAGCAGCGATAGTTCAAACCGTAGAACTTGCGTCAAGCAATTTGTCAAAAACGGGCATTGCGCCGTCCGATGCAGAAACCAAGGAATTACGCTTAACAAGCGATGCCAATTTGGTCCGCGGCGATGCTGCAGAAGCTGAGTCGGCGAGTAGCAAAGCCGCGTCTAACGAAATGCTAAAAGTGGCAATTGCAAAAATGGCCCAGGGTAAGCTCGATGAAGCTGAAAAGGACCTCATTGAAGCTCGGACACGCGCTCCAAAACAGTCTTTGGTTTATTACAACATGGGAATTTTACGATTGAAGCAAGGAAGAGTCGAAGATGCATTAAACGAGTTTGAGTCAAGTTTCAAAACAGGCTTTTCTCACTTCGACAAAATGGACGAGGACAGTGATCTTGACGGCTTGCGAAAGAATCCGCGTTTTATTGAAATCGTCGCTAAATACCGCTCACTTCCAAAATGAGAAGGTGTCTTCTTTTACTGGCGTTATTGGCCACATTCACACTTGGGCTAAGCGGTTGCGCTAAAGAAGATGGATCGAAAATATTAGGACATTGGCGCGCCGAACGATTCAAGCTGATGAGCCTGAATATCCCGATCGGACCCGAGTTTGTGATTTCGAAGGATGAACTGGTCGCTCTTGAAACAGACCTGCATATCCCGATTAAATCAATCTCGCAGAATGGGAACGAAGTTGTTCTTAATGTTCCTATTGGTCTTGGGTTATCGTTTTACTTTGATGGACCTGACCGGATGCATTTTGATGTACCGTTTGTGGGTAAGATTTACTATCAACGGAAATTAGGTAAACAATCGCCGATGGAGGAAGCCATACCGGTTGCCTCTACTGCAGCCATAACGGTGGCCCCCATCGTACCCGTCCCGCAGACGGTCATATCACCCATTCTTGTATCGCCCGGCACACTGGCAGCTAAGAGCTTAGAAATTCCAACGAATGCTGTGCCTAGTCAGGAAGTCACCACAGATACCAAGCTGACTAAAAGACTTCCATCAAAAAATGATGACGATCAGATCCGCAGCAGTGCTGCGCAAGCAGAGTTGAGAAGCAACAAGGCAGCTTCAAATGAACTGATTAAATTAGCGATTGCGAAAATGGCTCAAGGCAAGCTTGATGAAGCTGAAATAGATCTACTTGAAGCACGGAAACGCACTCCACAACAATCTCTTGTTTACTACAACATGGCCATTCTGCGTCTGAAACAAGGAAGATCAGACGATGCTCTGAAGGAGTTTGAATCCAGCTTTAAAACTGGATTTTCTCATTTTCAAATGATGGATCAGGACAGTGATCTTGACGAATTTCGCAATTCACCTGCTTTTCTTGAACTCACTGCCAAATACCATTAAGAGTTAGCTTTTTCTGATTATCTATTAATTTATAAATTAAATAATACACAAATTTTATTGAAATTTTTTACCTTGCGATTATGCAACTTATTATTTATATATTAATATCAATAATTTTTCAACCAAATTAAAGGCAATTATAATGACTGCAGGGCAAATTTTAATGCCTTTTCTTATTGTTTTCGGAATTATTGCAATATTTTTCTATTTAAAAAATATTTATAAAACCGTTTTGGCGCTACGCAGAGAAGAATATACCATTCGAACAGGCCTTCGTGCTGTTGGTATTTTTTTGCCTTTTATTGGTGTTGCCATGGGTCTTATTTCAGGAAAATAACACAATGGAAATTATTGGTAATATTTTATTAGGTATAATATTTTTAATATTAGGATTTTTGTATGTAATGAACTGTGCCAAGTTATTTCGCGCAGTTCAGATGGAAAATTATAAATTAATAACAATTATTCGCGGTATTGGTATTTTCCTTCCATTTATAGGTGTCGTAATGGGATTGGTTTAATAAATCTTTTAAATTTGCAAATCTGCAAATCTGCAAATCTGCGGGATGAGCTTGATTCCGCCGTCATTCCAAGCACAAGGTCAGTGCAGAGTCTCCCATTGATATTGGCAGGCGCATGTCTTCAATCCCCTCCATCAACCGTTGATAAAAAGCGTAATCATGCGTTGATGGGACAGCTGATGCCTTCAGCGCATGTCCTCTCACCCGAGTTTGCCCGTACGGCAACGACCAGCGTGCTAGAGCACCAGAATCGCCAGGCTCCAGGAGAACCGGGGCCGCGCAAGCATTAGCACCACGCGCGTCTATGATCGGCGCGACTCCAGGGCCGGAATTCGCGCACGCCCGAGCTTGCTTGTTGAGCTGTAAATGCTGAGGTGATTCGGTGGCTTATGCTGCCGCGCTGGTTACACCTGTCCTGGCGGTTTTTTCCTTCACCCGTGCTCTCGAAAGTGCCTGACTGAGCCGGCGCTTTGTGCTTCATCGAAAAAACAAGAACTCATGAGAAAACGCTCCCCTGCCAAGCGCTTGCGCCCTCGCAGCACATCCCGCTTGATTTATGCCCTTGTGGCCCTGGCGATCGGCCTGTCGGTCCATTCCTGCACCGACCTGCCGGTCGCTCGCGAGCTCGAAGCGGCCGGCGCCAGCGTGCAAAAGCTGGCCGTCGACCTGGGCACGGCGCTGCGCACGTATGGCCGCACTTCAACCCCTGGCCTTGCCGTAGAGTCTGCGCCTGCAGCGCGCACGGGCGGCGCGGCGGCAAGCACAGGCACCGGCGATTTTTCAGCTTGTCGCAATTTCTTCGCAGGCGGCAAACCGCCAGTGGTCACCTCCCTGCCGACGCACAGGGCCCTGTGCTACGACGCCTTTGCCATCCTGCACTCGGGCGAGAGCAAGACGGCCGTTTATGTGGCGCAAAAGCTCAACCGTGCTTCGGTAGCGGACGCCGACGAAAAACGTACCAACCGGTTTTTCGCCGATGCGCGCTTACGTGCGGCGGAAAGGGCCACACTGGAGGATTACAAGGGCAGCGGATATGACCGTGGTCACTTGGCGCCGGCTGGCCAGATGCCCACGGCCCAGGCGATGGCGCAGAGCTTTTCTCTGGCTAACATCGTGCCCCAGGCCCCCCAACATAACCAGGGCACCTGGCGCGTCTCGGTCGAGGATGCGACCAAGAAATATGCGGGGCGTGCGACGGGCGACGTGTATGTCATTACGGGCCCGGTCTATGCGCCAAGCATCGCCCAGAGCAAAGGGATCGGACCGGGCCAAGTGCGCGTGCCCGCGTATTTGTTCAAGCTCGTGTACGACGAGGGACAGGGCCGGGCTTGGGCACACTGGCATCTCAACGACAACGCGACCCGGGCCTCACGGCCGATCAGCTATGCGGAGCTGGTCAGGCGCACCGGCATTGAGTTTTTGCCGGGCGTGAATTTGGCGCATTGAGGGGCACGGTTCAGCCTTCCTAGTTATGAAGTCTTCATAAATATCTTCACCTCACTTTAATCCGCGCCAGGGTATCAGTGAAACGTCTTGGCTGGGCATTTCGCACAGACAGGTCAAAACTCGAGTTTTTGCATCAGTACAGAGTCGGCTAAGGCTTTTTTTCTCGCAACACGAAATTCGCAAAACGTTCAAGAAATTGCCAATATTGTTTTACACTTGTGTCAAGTGTTATCAAAGTTTATTTATTAATTTCCCCAGGACAAGTCAAAGAAGTGCAAGGAAATCCCTCAAGATTTTTGAGGACCAGAACTTTTGAGTTCCGGTTTGTAATCACTTTTTTAAATTAGGGCGGCGTCTTGATAATTCCATACGGCGCCGTTCTTACAAAGGCTTTTTCATCCCTCGTCCCTTGCGCAGCTATTGCATTTGGGCAAAGAGCTGGTTACCGCAATTGCAACTAAGGGAGATGTATGCGCCTGCTGTCGAAGCTATGGGAGTGGATCAGGTCACGCCCAAACAGGTCCTCTAAGAAATGGCATCCCGACCTCAATCCCATCGATATTCAAAAAATATCGGCAGGTCTTAACTTAAAAGACGAAGCCAAACGTCTGGGTGCGGCAGGCATACCCAGGGATACCGACCAAAAGCTCTCGGCCCCTGAAGCATCAGTAGTTTTCAAGGTTGAAGAAGCCCGTCAAAACTACATGACCTGGGGTGAACTGCGCCTTGCATCGCTCAATCAAGAGCTTTCCCGCAAAGACATAACCCAGCAAATCAACCAAGCGTGCAAGGCGAACGATGAGTTCGAACGTATGGCAGGCGCCGAACTCACCGCCAAGTCTTCCATATTGCGTGATCTGGGCGAGGTCGCGCGGGCACGCCAGAGCGAACTCGACCACTTCAAAGTGGAAAATAACCTCAAGCATCTACCTGTGGTGCCGCAGGGCAATGCCAAGTTGCTGATTTTTGTTGGGGCTTTTGTACTGGTTGGCGTCGAGGCATTCCTAAACATGTCTTTTTTCGCTAAGGGCCTGAGCACCGGCCTGCTGGGCGGTTTTGTTGAGGCCGGGATTGCGGCTGCCGTCAATGTTGCGGTTTCATTCATCTTTGGTGTCTGCTTCATTAGATTTGTTCATCACATCAAGCCCCTTCCCAAGCTCTTTGGTTATTTGGCAGCTGCGGCGATCACTTGTTTCATCTTCACCATGGCCTTTGGCATTGCCCACTACCGCGATGCACTTGTGATGGGCGCGGACAATGCCATGAGCCTGGGCCTGCAAACCCTGCTGGCATCTCCCGCAGGGTTAAAGGAAAGCTCATCGTGGTTGCTGTTCTTCGTGAGTGTTGTCTTTGGTGGCGCCGCTGTCTGGGATGGTTACAAAATCAACGACCCTTATCCTGGCTACGGAAAAGCATCTCTTTTGGCTGACGAGGCCATCAAAGATTACAACGCTGAGGTCGAGGAGTTGCACGACTACTTGGATGAGATCAAGACGGACATGCTTGCCCAACTTGAACGAACGGCCTCTCACTCGGAGGCATCCGTATCGATTTGCCAGAACCTGATCGGCGAGAAGCAGCGCTGTGGCAACGACCTGACCAACGCCGTAGCAGGCGCAGAAAATGCTCTGCATGCCCTGCTGCAGGAGTTTCGCAACGAGAACAACATCTCGCGCGGTGACAAGTCACCCCCAGCCTACTTTGACACCTGGCCAAAACTGCATGAGCTCAAAATCCCGGATTTCAGCACCACAGCCGATGAAGTAAACCTGGCAACGCAGCGCCAACTGCTGGGCGGCTTCCTGAGCGAACTCCAGGACATCCGGGCACAAATTCAAACGGCCTTCAACACGCGCTTTAACGCCCTGCAAACCTTGGATGCCCACTTCATCCAGCCTGAAAACGCTTCAAGTCTCGATAGTTCTGGCGATACCACAGGTCCGATTAGCACGGGCAGCGCGACCACCAGCATCTCGTCTCAAGGAGCGTTTTGATGGCTCGCAGCAGCAGTCGCGCCAAGGCACGAGAGCGCAAGAACCTGCTTTACATCATCTTTGGAGTTGTATTCATTGTGGTTTTGGTGGGCGCCGGGGCCTACGCCAAACTCACTGAAGCCAATCCCATCAACGGCCAAACACTTTGTCCGGCCGAGGGGCCACAAGGGCATATCGTGCTTTTGGTCGACAAGTCGGATCCGATGACCTTCACTCAGAGGAAAGATTTTGACGTCATTTATGAAGAACTCGTCAAGAAGCGTGTACCCAAAGGCCATTTGCTTTCGGTTTACGCACTGAGCGAGGATTTCAAAAGCACGGCTGATCCGCTCATTGAACTGTGCAATCCAGGTGACGGCAGCGACATCGACATCAAAACCGGCAACCCCGATAAGGTGGCAAAGGCCTTCCGGGAAAAGTATCTGCAGCCTATGCTGGACCGGTCGGTTGATCTGGTCACTGACAAGCCAGGCAAGGCATCGCCTCTTTTCGAGATGCTGCAGCTTGTGAGCATCACAGGCTTTCGCAAACACGATGTCAAAGGCGAGCGTCGCCTCATCGTGGTTTCGGACATGCTGCACAACACGCCTCAGTACACCATGTACAAAGCTGTCCCAAAGTTCCAGGACTTTGCGGCTACACCATATGCAGCCAAGGCCATGACTGACCTGCCGGGCGTGAAAGTGGAACTGCAAATCCTCATGAATACCCCCCAATTGCAAAAGCCTGAGCTCGTGCATTTTTGGGAAGAGTATGTCCTCCAGGCCAAGGGCAAAGTGGTGGCCGTCAACCCCATCAAGGGGTAAGCCGCGCACCGGCTCAATTAAATAAAAAGGTAAGCAACTTGTTCCTCGAACGTATTCCCAAGCTCAATGTGCAGCGCCTTTTTGCTTTGGCCTTGATTCTCAAGGTCTTTTCATCAGCTGCCAGCGTGTGGCTGAACTCGACTTGGGTACTAGGTCTGGCTGTGCCAATCAGCATCATGGTCGCTTATATGGTGATTGGCCACTTCTGCCGAGAGGACGACGTGTCGATGGAGAAGTTTGCCGACAGCTGCTACTACCTCGGTTTCATTTTCACGATCACTTCAATCATCGTGAGCCTTTTCGACCTGCCAAACCTGGGCGCTGGCGATGGCATGCGCAACATCGCAGTACGTTTCGGTGCGGCCATGATCAGCACGGTGCTTGGAATGGGGGTCAGGGTCTACCTGGTGAGTTTTCGCAAGGACACGTCAGACGCGATCAGGGACGTCGAAGACGCGGTGCTGGACTCCTCCCGCATGCTGGTCACCCAACTCGGCTCCATCATGGACACCTTGAAGCAGTTTGAGCAGCAAGTAGGCGATGCCGCCAAGCTCACGGTGGAGAACGTCAACCGCCAGGTCGAAGCCTTGGGCACCAACTACGCTGAGTCGCTCAACAGCTTTTATGTCAAGGTCACCGAAGAAAACAAGGTGGCGTTTGCCGCTCTGCTCGATGAAGTCAAGGTGGCGACCACGCGCCTGGCAGATTCGGTGGATAACTATTCCGGGGGCATGAAGGGAAATCTCGAGAGCATTGAGCGCAAGGTCACCGAGTTTGCAAACGCCGTCACCAACCGCTTGGCAAACACGACGTTCCCCGATGATTTCTTCGCCCGCGAGTTCAAGGGACCGCTGGCTCAGCTCAGGGACGAGGCCGCCATTCTGGGGCAAAGCGTGCGTACCGTCTCTTCTGAAGTCGAAGCATCCTCAAGCACTTTGGCGGCCGTCCTCAACAAGATCATGGCAAAGACCAAGAAGACAGAGGCGGCCCTAGACGCTGTGGTGTCTCTGTCTGAGCAGCAACAGACCATTGTCACCAACGCCGACTTGCAGCTCAACTCGCTGGTCAAGGTGGCTGAGCGCCTGGAGCAGGTTGACGCAGCGATCAAGGGCAGCGTGCTGGCGGTCAGTTCCAACAGCAATGTCTCTTCAGATTTGCTTGCCAAGGTTGCCTCCTTGTCAAACGAGAGCTCGTCGCTGCGCATCGAAATCAAGGATGTGATGTCTGCGATGACAACCAAGCTCGACGCGAACGCCACGCTGGCAACCGGTGTCATCCAAAAACTCGAAGCGCAGGCGGGTCAATTGCGCGTCAGCGCCATTGAGGTCGTTTCCAAGATAGCGGCTCAAACAGAATCCTCTGGCATTGTTGCGCAGCGCTTGTTTGAAGCTGCCGCCGTCAACCAGGATGTCGCCAAGCATCTGCAGAGCATTTCGACAGCCAACCAGGAGGTCATCATGGATGCGCGCCAAGCCGGTCAGAATGCTGCGCGTGCGGCAGAAAATTCTCAGCGAGCAGCGCAATCTGCCGCCGCAGCCGTGGAATCAGTTGGAACAACGATCGTCAAGGTTTCCGAAACGACAGGTCAACTCAAGGAGTTGAATGCCTTGCTTCGTCTGCAGACCGGTGGCCTGCTGGAAGCTGCCAGCAAGCTACATCTGTCTCAGGAATCCCAGCCAATGGCTGTTGCCAATGCCGTGCTGCAAGCGATCGCGAATCGTCCAGTTACCGCCACAGTTGACTCCTTGGTGAACGAGTTGCATGTGGATCCCATCCTCGCTTACCGTCCGGCCCATTTTCCCGAGCCAATCACGGACTTGGTATTACCAACGGTACAAGCCGCAACCACTCCAAACCAATCTGCGGTAATTCAGTGATGAATTCATGATGCCGGGACAAGCACTTGTCTAAGAAAAATGACCAAGTTTTTCCGACCTCGCTGAGCGAGATCGCGTTCATACTTGTATTTCTGCTCATGCTCCTGCTGGGCTACCTGATTCTCAAGGAGCAAAAAGAGAAGGAAGAAGCGCAAAGACAGCTTGCCATGGTCGGTCAGGTGCAGTCGGCCGAGGCCGCCACCCAGGCCATGCAGCAGGCCAATACAGAGCTAACGCAAACCCTGGCGTCCAATGGACACGCTAAACCTGCCGAAGTGATAACACAACTCGTCGAGGCAAGCCAGGTTCGCGCTGAGCGCGACCAACTACGCCAGCAGCTCAAGGAACTCAACGACAAGCTCACCGCGCTTGAGGAAATTCGCGACAAGATCGCCAAGATCAGCAGCGCCCAGGCAGACAAGGTTGCGCGCGAGGAAGTGGAGTCGGCCCTGCACCTGCAGCAGGAAATCCGCAAGCTCACTCAAGACCAGACGGCGGATAAGCCAAGGGAGCCTGCGTCGCAGGTGGCACAAGCTGCCAAAACCCCAGTCAATGACAAGCAGGCGATGGATCGTGTGAAGCAAGCGATCGCCGCCACCAACGAGTTGCGCGAGCAGATCAAGGAAAAACTCGAGCGCGACATCAAGCCGGGAGAAGAGAAAGGTGCCATCAGCGAGATCGTGACCGCTGCCAGAGGCTACCAAGATCTCTCGAAAAACAAGGAAAACCCTGAAGCGGTCAAGAAAGAGCTTGCCGATGCCAAGGGACAGCTGGCTTACTTGTCCAAGCAGATCAACGCCAAAGGCGGCCTGGACCATGCCCCGTGCTGGGCCGATGAGAATGGCAAGATTGAATACCTCTTCACAGTGGAAACGCGGCCGGAAGGCTTTGTGGTCAGCAAGGGCTGGCTACCGCACCGTGAGCAGGATGCCAAGGCACTGCCCGGTATCGAACAAGCCCTGACATCAGGCATCCAATCGAAGGCGAGTTTTTCTGCCAACATGCTGCCCATCCTGAACTGGAGCAAAAAGCAGGATCCGGAGTGCCGCCACTTCGTTTACCTTGTTACAGCCATTTCCGATGCGGACACCCGGGATAGTGCCCGCAAAGTCGTGGAAGGCTTCTTTTATAAGCTTGAGATCAAAAAATGAGGTTGTAGAAGTTGGCAACGCTGGCGGGGAATTTCGATTTCCAAAAGTTTCGATGCCGCCTGAAAATTCGGCATCGTTTGATTGAATCGCCCCGGGATTCGCGGAGGCTGTTTGGTTTAAGTCAGGCCGCCACAGTGGAGGTCTGACTGGCGAGTTGCCGGTAGTAGTTTGCCTCAGCTTCTGCGGGCGGGATGTATCCAATGGGTTCGAGTAGCCGATGGTGGTTGAACCAGAACACCCATTCGAGCGTTGCGAACTCCACGGCTTCTTTTGTTTTCCATGGTGCCCGGCGGTGAATGAGTTCGGCCTTGTAGAGCCCGTTGATGGTCTCGGCCAGGGCGTTGTCATAGCTGTCGCCTTTACTGCCCACAGACGGCTCGATGCCGGCTTCTGCCAGCCGTTCGGTGTACCGGATGCTGACGTACTGCGACCCTCTATCCGAATGACAGACCAGGCTTCCACCCGGCTCGGGCTGCCGGGCATACAGGGCCTGCTCCAGCGCATCGAGAACGAACTCGGTCCGCATCGAGCTGCTCACCCGCCAGCCGACGATACGCCGGGCAAACACGTCGATGACGAAGGCCACATAGAGCCAGCCCTGCCAGGTCGAAACATATGTGAAGTCGCTGACCCACAGCTGGTCAGGCCGCTCGGCACGGAACTGCCGGTTGACCAGGTCCAGAGCGCATGGCGCCTTGGCATCACTGACCGTGGTGCGCACGACCTTGCCGCGCATCACCCCGCGCAGTCCCAGCCGGCGCATCAATCGCTCGACCGTGCAGCGGGCCACGCTCACGCCTTCGCGAGCCAGTTGCCGCCACACCTTGTCAGCGCCATAGACCTGCATGTTGGCCTGCCAGACACGTTCAATCTCCGGGGCCAGCTCATCATCGCGCCGAGCCCGGGCGCAGCGTTTGTGAGGCTCGCGCAGCAGCGCTGCATGTCGCCGATACGCCGATGGGGCGACCTGCAACACCTTGCAGACCGGCTCGACCCCAAAGGTATCGCGATGCTTATCGATGAAGTCCTTCAAAACTTGAGCCGGCGGTCGAGCTCCGCCTGGGCGAAAAACGCGCTGGCCAGCTTCAGTATCTCGTTGGCCCGGCGCAGTTCCTTGACCTCGCGCTCCAGTTCTTTGACCCGCTGCGCTTCGCTGGTCGTGATGCCTTCGCGCACGCCCTTATCGACCTCAACGCGCTTGACCCATTCGTGCAGCGTCTGCGGCACGCAGCCAATTTTTGGTGCGATGGATTCAATGGCTGCCCACAGCGACAGATACTCCCCACGGTGCTCCTGCACCATCCTCACTGCGCGCTCACGAACTTCAGGCGAGAACTTGTTTGACTTCTTCATGGCTCAATCCTCTCAGAGATTTGAGCCTCCTTAAAACCCGGGGCGATTCAAAAACCGCTGGACCGTTATCCAGAGCGACGAGTACGGCGGCGTCGATCCCGGATGCCAGGCCACGCGCGAGCGCTTGCTGTGGCGTCCCAAGAGGGCTTGCGGATCGGTGAGCATGTGAGGGCAGACCCATAAAGAGTTGAGACCAGCCTACGGCGAGCTGGCCAGTTTCTTGCGCGGCATGGCGGCCCAGATAAGCCGCATGTGGTCCGTGAACTGGGTCTGCGCCAGCGCGTCGATCCAGCGCGCTTCGCCCGTGGCGTCCTCCCAGGCGTCGCCGCGCGCCGCGCAGACCATGATTTCCTCGACAGCCCAGGCAATGTGCTGCATGGGAAACTCAGGCTCGCCTTTGTAGTGCCTGGGCAGCAGCGCTTGCAACACCCGCCACAACGTTTCGGCACAAGGCGTCAGGCGCGCACCGCGTGCATAGGCGTCTGGGATGAAATGGTCCAGGTAGCACGTGCCGCTGCCTGCGGGCCACTCGGACACCTCGTCATATCCGCGCAGAACGAACTCGACTTCTTCGGCACTGCCGATGCCCGGAAACGGCCAGTGCGAGACCATAAAGCGGGCGGCCACATGGGCATGGTCGGACTGGCCCAGCAGCTCGTACGTGTAGTCCATCTGGTGCGACGCAATGGAGAAGACACTCAAGCGGTAGCCCTCCCAGTCGAGGGCGTTTTGCAGCCCGAGCAGCCAGTTCCACTCCCGAAACGTCATGGCCTGCGCCTCATCGATGAGCAGTGCTGCAAAGTTGCTCCCGCACGCTGCGGCCGAGGCAATCAAAAATTCCGTCAACTGGCGCCGGCGGTCCCCGCGCGTGGCACGTGTCGGGGCATAACGCACGCCGCAGGCGATGCCCAGCGAGACCCAGAACTCGCCTTCATTGACGTGGCTCTCGGCGGGACGGCTCCAGATGTGCAGGGGAATGCGTTTGGCGAACCGGTCTTGCAGCACACTCTTGAGGTGCCACTTGACGCCCCGGGATTTGCCAAAGCGCGAGGGCCCGTGGATGTAGCCGCCCGGCTGGCGCTGATCGATCCAGTCGCCGATGGTCTGGGCCATGGCATGCACGGGCGGGGTGAAGACGGCATATTCCTGCCGCAAGACCGGATGGCCTGGGTTCAAGTAGGGCGGCAGGCGGCTGCGCATGGCTGCGGCCTCTCGGGGTTAATTGGCCGCCTTGCGCAGCGGGGGCAGCGCCGCTCTGGCCAGCGGCGGCCGGGTTTTGACAACAGGCGCGGCGGCTGTCGCAACGGACCCGGCATCCAGGGTGTCTTCTTCGGGTGGCGCTGCAGCAGTTTGCAGGCGCGCCTTGGCAGCGGTGGCTTCGCTGTCGCCCGACCTCGATGGCGTATGCTCCAGCAGCAGCCTTTTGAGTTCGAGGTAGCTGGGGTGAATGGGCAGCTTGCCCTTGGCAGTGGACTCCACATACTCCATGAACGCCGTCACCGCGTCAGCGCCGCTGGCCAGAGAGAAGCGGCGCCGGCGCACCATGGCGTTGATGGCGCTGCGGATCGCCAGGCTGTGCGGTGTCTGGTGCCAGGGCGGGTGGGCGCGCAACACGCCCAGCCGCACCCCCTCCCGGGTGGTGGCCAGCGCGATGCGAGCGTCATCTTCGAGGTGGTTGATGACCCAGATGGGCTGGCCCACCAGGTCGTGGCGCTGGGCCAGTTCGCTGTTCGAATAGCTGGCGCCAGCAAAATTCACATAGGGCCTGCGGCCTTGCTGGTAGCCGCCCCGAACGATGCACAGCTTGCGAACGCTCAGCAGGCCCTGGACCGCGTTCGGATCAGCATACCTCGTTGGCAGGCGCCCGAGCGAAGCGTAAAAATCGAGCATCTGCAGCGGGGAGCGGTACCCCAGGCTGGTGTGCGCCGTAGCGTTGTAGTTGGCCATCAAGGCATCGAGCAGTTCGGCGGCATATTCGAGCTGAAACTCGCTGAGGACGGCAATTTGCCCGGGGTCGCGTCCCCGTTTGTCCTGGACTTTGGCGCCGGTGGTGTTGGACAGCCGCTGCAATCCGCGCCCGGCCAGGGTGCGGAAAAACGACTCGATGAACGGCCGGTCATCCTTGCTGCGGCGCTGCGCAAAGCCCACGCTGGGATCGAGCAGGGAAGAGCCGACCACACCGTGCAGCTTGTCCTTGACACAGGCGCACGTCTCGGCCAGCGCCCCATCGACGCTGGTCTCGTTCCAGCACAAACCGACGTAGCGTTCATGGTGCCCGCTGGGCAGCGCCGCATCGGCGCAGTAAGCTTCGGCTCCAAAGGTCAGATTCTTGCGGCTCCAGGGGAGCAGGGCATTTTTAATCGCCCGCATGACGTCTTCCTTGCTGACTTCCACCCTCAGGCTCAGGTGGTAGCCAATCACTGCCCGGGAGACCACGTCCAGGAGAACGATGACCCAAAGCCGGTGCACCAGGCGCGGGCTCCAGCCGCCGCCCGCCTGGGGAATCATCACCACAAAGCGCCCGTCGAGTTTGTGGGCATCCATCTCGACGCGCTCAAAGGGCTGGTGGACCGGGCGGTCGATGCCATCGCCCGACACCATCTTCTTGTGCAGCTTAGGGCCGCCGACAATGCGCGCTGCCTTGACGGGGTTGGCGCTCAGGATGCTGTCAGCGTATCTGCAAAGCGTCGGATAGCCCATGGTCTTCATAGTAAATGGCCATTCGTTGCGCGTCTCGTATCCCAGCGCACGCAACTCCTTGAGAAACCATGCCCAAAGTGCATGCCGAGGGCGCCGTATTTCACCCAGTCGTCGACCGGGCACGTCTTGATGATTTGCTTGTTCAGCTGCTTTGTGAATTCGGGCTCCTGTTGCAGCAATGTGATCAGTGCCCCCAGAGGCTCCACGACCATTTGCGTCGGCGCGTACTTTGGTCTGTCGGCGGTATTGGGCAATGCGCGCGCTGGGAACGAGCGCCCGCCAGCCATAAATACGCCCGTCGGGATGCGGATGCATGCACCGCTCGCGAATCATGCGATTGAGAAAACGCGCGTGAATGCCGGTGGCTGTGAAGACCGCAGCGCTGGTTGTTCCTTGCAGGTAAAGAACAACTGCCTCCTTGCGCTTGAGAAATCGGTCAAGGTCACGCTTGGAGAGCGTCCCCACATCGGGGTCAGGCCAATTGCCGAGGGAAAAGTCTTCCCTGTCGGTAATTCCCCGGAGGTTTCTGCCAATCAAAACTTCCTTGACCATGGCTCGTTTCGCCTACCAATCTGTGTTCATCTCATTGTCATTTCGTTCAACTCCGGTACATTTTTATGAAAAATTCCACGCGGGGTACGCTATCGTGAAAAATATCTTTTCATGATTTTGAGCCAGTATTTTTCGGATTAGAAGGAAATCAATGCCTTGCATGCACCGGTCTGGGTACGGATTTATGAAAATGAACGTTCATTAACTAAAAGGTTATGTTTGCGTAGCCCATGTGATCAGCGACTGATTAAACGCTTCGGGCCGCTCGTACTGCACCCAGTGACCAGCGTCAGGTATCAAGGTGATGCGCGTGCAGTGGAGGCTGGCTTCGCACGCTGTCTGAACCTCGGCCCAACGTTCTCGATAGAGAACGTCTTCGGCGCCCCAGATGCATTCGAATTGGCATTGCAGCGCGCGTACGGCAAGGGCGCACGCAGCGGTAGTGACCAGCTTGCGCGAACGCATTCGGTCTTTCACAACGTTGGCCGCCTGTAAGGCAACAGTGTCGCTGTCGATGCACGAGGCTTTGTGGAACATGATTGCTGCCAGATTGTCAAAATGTCCGGCAGCGCGATCTTCCGGCGTTATGGCAGTTCTTATAGGGGGCAGCGCTACGCCGCGCCCATGGTGAAGTGGCAGCACCGGCAATCCCACAAGCAGGAGCCGGACAACCATGTCAGGATGCTGCGCCGCAAACAGCGCAGCCACAAGCGAGCCGAAGGAAAACGCAGCAATTTCATGGGGCCCGGGCCCTAGCACCTCGCGCAGCCCGAGCGCCAGGGGGCCAATTACTGCGTCTGCATCGCCCCCGCCGGACGGGGTGGCGGAGTCTCCAAAGCCAGGCAGGTCCGGCGCCCACACTTGGCGGCCGCAGGCCAGCAGTGCTGGGATGTTGCGAATCCAGTGTGTCCAGCTGCCGCTGCCGCCGTGCAGCAAAATCACGGGTTTTCCCTCGCCCCAGTATCGCCACACCATCACACCTTGGCCACAGGCGGTTTCCACGTGGCGCGACTGTGCCAACAAAGCCTGTACAGCGGCAGAAAGCTTTGGCGCGTCCAGTTCGGTGGTGCCACTCACGACCGGCTCCACTGACGCGAAATAAAGCTGCACGTGGCCAGCAGCAACTGCGCACACTCAAGGATGCTGTTTTCCATCCGATGCCGCGGTCCGGCAATGGCGACAGCGAGTGTTTCCGAATTCACCGTCAGGAAGGCAGACACTGCCCACACGTCTGGCACGTTCTCTCCGCGCGTGACGAAGTAACCACGCCGGCGGCTTTCCAGAATGTCTTGGGCAAGTGCTTCAGGCTGCGTGAGCGTGCTGCCCGTAATCGCTGGTAAGGGCTGCTTGGTAATCTGCGCCCGGAGCTCCGGCTCCTTCAGGCTGCCGAGCAGGGCCTTGCCGATTGAGCTGGAATGCAGCGGCTTGAACTCGCCCGGCTTGGCCGAATAGCGGATCGGATGCGGGCTTTCCATCACCTGCAGGTAGATCACCGCGTCCCCCTGGCGCTTGCCGAGGATCACCGTTTCGCGTGAAGCGTCACGTAGTCGCTCCATCAGAGGAATCACGCGTTCGACGAACGGGTCTTTATCGTGAATCTCGCGCGCAATGTCCAGGAAGCGCCGCGTGGGGTATAGGGCGCGCGGCCTGGTGAGCGAATAAAGATAACCGCGCGCTGTGAGCGTGCCGACGATGGCGTGGCAACTGCTCTTGGGGATGCCGGTGAGCTCGGCCAGGTCGGTCAGCGAGAGTGGCTTTTGCACTTTGTGAAAGGCTTCGAAGATGTCGAGCACGCGTTCCACGGCTGTGACCGCAGCGCCGCCTGCTGGCCGAGCGGCCACAAGTGATGCCGACTCGTTTTGTTCGACTGGCTGAACATCTTGTTCCTGATTCATGGTTTAGATCCTTTAAGTGTCAAGAAATTCGAAATACCGAACAACTATTCTTGTAATCGAATTAAGTCAAATTTACCATGCGGTCATGCAAGCAACAACTGCCGACACCCAAGCCGCTACTATCTTGGTCCAAGAGCCCCATCCGGGCGCGGTCTGGATCACTGTGAACCGCGCCGAGAAACACAATGCCCTGGCCCGGCCCGTGCTGGCCGAACTTGCCGCCGCCGTGCGCACCCACGGTGCACGCGACGAGGTGCGCTACCTCGTCGTGACCGGCGCGGGCGAGCGCTACTTTGCCGCCGGCGGCGACCTGCGCGATCTGGCCAACGTACGCGATGAAGCTGCGGTGCTGGCCATGATGGAAGAGGCTGGCGCCGCGCTCGATGCCATCCGCACCTGTCCCGTGCTGGTGATCGCCTTTCTCAACGGCGACGCCATTGGCGGCGGCGCAGAGCTGGCGCTGGCCTGCGACATGCGGCTGCAGTCGGCGAACGCGCGCATTGGCTACATCCAGGCCAAGCTCGGCATCACCTCCGCCTGGGGCGGCGGGCCGGACCTGTTCGAGCTGGTCGGTCCGGCGCACGCCATGCGGATGATGAGCCGCTGCGAGCTGGTAGGCGCCGAGCAGGCATTGGCCTGGGGCCTGGCCGATGCGGTGATTTCCGACGGGCCGCAAGGCCAGGACTTCGCCACTTTCACCAAGCCTTTGAATGCTTGTCCGCCGCAAGTGATGCGCGGCATCAAAGCCCAGGCGAGTGCCGCGCGCCTGGGCCTGGGCTGGAAGGCGCACCGCGTGGTCGAGCAAAAACACTTGGTCCAAACGTGGCTGCATGACGACCACTGGGCCGCTTCCGAAAAACTCCTGTCCAAAGGTTCCTGATGAACATGAGAGAAAAACCGGCCGCTACGCGCGAGCCCTTGATGACGTCTATCAGCCGCAGTGGCATTCCCGTGCCTGCCAGCGTGGACGCTGGCGCCGTGCATCCCGAGAACATCGGCCAGCCGGGCGAATACCCGTTTACGCGCGGCATCTTTCCCGACGGCTACAACGGCCGGCTCTGGACCATCCGCCAGTATTCGGGCTTTGGCACGGCCGAGGAATCGAACGAGCGGTACAAGTTTTTGCTGGCGCAAGGCCAGACGGGACTGTCCGTCGCGCTCGACCTGCCCACACAGTGTGGCTACGATCCCACCCATCCGATGGCCCGACCCGAGATCGGCAAGGTGGGTGTGTCGCTGTCGAACCTGAGCGAGGCCGAGATCCTGTTCCAGGGGTTGGATCTGTCGAAGATCTCGACGTCCTTCACCATCAACGGTACGGCCGCGATCATCTACGCGATGTACCTCGCAGTCGCCGACAAGCAGGGCGTGCCACGCGACAAGCTCACCGGCACCATCCAGAACGACATCCTGAAGGAATACGTCGCGCGCGGCACCTGGATTTTTCCGGTGCGCCCGTCGATGCGGCTGATCGCCGATTCGATCCTGTATTCGAACGACGTGTCGCCGCGCTTCAACGCCATCAGCATCGCCGGCGCCCATGTGCGCGACGCGGGCGCCACGGCGGCCGAGGAGATGGCGTACACGCTGGCCAACGGTCTGGCGTATGTGGAGGAACTGCGCAGCCGCGGCGGGGACGTCGAGAAGTTTGCCAAGCGCTTGTCGTTTTTCTTCTACGTGCACATGGATTTTTTCGACGAGATCGCCAAATTCCGGGCCGGTCGTCGTCTGTGGGCCAAGTTCATGAAGGAACGCTACGGCGTGAAGGATCCCAAAGCGCAGCACTTTCGCTTTGGCGTGGTGTGCGGCGGCTCGTCCTTGGTGGCGCCTCAGCCGTACAACAACGTCGTGCGGGTCGCGGTGGAAACGATGGCGGCGGTGTTCGGCGGTGCGCAGTCGATCTTCACCTGCGCGCTGGACGAGGCTTTTCAGATCCCGACCGAGTTCTCGGCCGAGCTGGCGGTGCGCACGCAGCAGATCCTGGCTTTCGAGAGCGGCATTGGCCGCACGGTGGACCCACTGGGCGGCAGCTACTTTCTGGAGCAGCACACCGACCGCATGGAGGAAATGATCACCAAGGTGATGTCCGAGATCGATGCCTATGGCGGCGTCATCCCGGCCATCGAAGATGGGTGGATGCAGTTGCGCCTGGCCGAGCGTGGGCTGGAGCGCAAGCTCGACACCGACGCCGGCAAGAACGTCATCGTGGGTCAGAACTTCTTCAAGAAGGAAAACGAGGAGATCGGCGTGCGCGAGCTGTTCACCCTCGACCCGACGGTGGCGCAACGGGCGCTGGAGAAGTTCCAGCGCGTCCTTGACACGCGCCAGCAGTCGGCGGTGGACGCTTCGCTGGCCAAGCTGTCTGCCGCAGCCGCCAAGGACCGCGAGAACGTCATGCCATACCTGGTGGACTGCTGCCACGCCTACGCCACGGTGGGCGAAATGGTGAGCTGCCTGAAAAATCAATGGGGCGAATTCAAGGAACCGGTGAATCTATGAACGAATTGAAAACCCAGCGGCCACTGGCCGGCAAGCGCATCCTGGTCGGCAAGCCCGGCCTGGACGGGCACGACATCGGCGCCAAGATCGTGGCGCTGACGCTGCGCGATGCGGGCGCCGAGGTGATTTACACCGGACTGCGCCGCACCCCGGAGCAGATCGCCCAGGTGGCGATCGACGAGGGTGTGGATGCGGTGGGCTTGAGCATCTTGTCGGGCAGCCACAAGGAACTGGTCGCCGATGTGCTGGCGCAGCTGCATACGCTGAGGGCGGGCAACATCAAGGTGTTTGTCGGCGGCACCATTCCGCGCGCCGACCAGGCCGTGCTGCGTGAGATGGGCGTGGCGGCCGTGTTCACCGCCGACATGCCGCTGGACGATGTCGTTGCCGAACTGGCGCAGCAGCTGTCATGAGCGGACCGCTGTCCGGCATTCGGGTCATTGAGGTCGGCCATATGCTGGCCGGGCCGTATTGTGGCCTGCTGCTGGCCGACATGGGGGCGGAGGTCATCAAGATCGAGTCCCCCGAGGGGGACATCGCACGCGCCGTGAGTCCGCATTTTGTCGGCCCCCACAACGCTTACTTCGCCAGCCTTAACCGCAACAAAAAGAGCGTGGTGATTGACCTGGCGAGTGATGCCGGCCGCTCGCAGCTCGAAGCCCTAGTAGGCCGCTCGCACGCATTGATTACCAACCTGCGGCCGTCGGCTATCAAGAAGCTCGGCCTGACCTACGACAACTTGCGCCGCTGCAATGAGCGAATCGTCTGCGTCGCATTGACCGGCTATGGCCTGGAGGGAACGTATGCAGACAACCCGGCCTACGACTATGTGATCCAGGCCCTGACCGGCGTGATGGCGCTGACGGGCGATCCGTCGGCGCCGCCGACCAAGGCGGGTTATTCGGCTGTCGACAATTCGGCCGGCCTGGTGGCCGCGATGGGCCTGCTGGCCAAGATCGTTGAAGGCCAAGGCGGTCAGGTCGATGTCGCCATGTACGACGTGATGCTGTCGCAGCTGAACTATCTGGCCGGCGCGGCGCTCAACACGGGCGAAGTCGTAGGACGCTTTGCCAATTCATCGCATCCGTACATGGTGCCAGCGCAGATATTTCCCACGGCCGACGGCTGGCTCACGCTCTTCATCACACACGACAAGTTCTGGCAGAAGTTCTGCCGGGAAGCAGGTTGCCCGGAGTGGATCGGCGACCCGCAGTTCGCCACCATGGCCAGCCGACGGCTGAACCGTGAAACGGTACTCGCCGCCATCGGCGAAGTGCTACTGACATCCACAGCCGCCGAATGGGTTGGCCGCCTGGTGCCGCTGGGGGTCGTGGCCGCGGAAGTGGGCAGCCTCAAGCAGGCGCTGGACAGTGACCTGGCCCGCTCACGCGATCTGGTGGTAACGCTCGGTGACGGTTCTCTGGCGCTGCGCGCGGTGGCCAGTCCGCTCAAGTTCGACGGCTATGCGCCGCACTACGGCCTGCCGCCGCTGCTCAACGAGCATGGCGACGAAGTGCTTGGCAAGGTGCACGCGTGAGTGCTGAGCCGCTGGACCGCCACGCCCTCGGGCAGGCCTTGACGCGGCTGGCCAATGCCGGCGCGTCGGATCTGCTGAGTACGCCGCAACAAACCGCCGCGTCAGCTGCTGCCCGGCGCATCGGGCTGACCGGCGCGCCAGGTGCTGGCAAGAGCACGCTCGCGGGCCATCTGGCGCTGCACCGCGCGCCCGGCCGGCGCCTGGGCATCCTGGCGATCGACCCGAGCAGCCCGCGCTCGGGCGGCGCCATCCTGGGCGACCGCATCCGCATGGACGAACTCAAGGGCATGTCGGAGCTGTACATCCGCTCCATCGGCTCGCGCTCGACGGCGGACGGGCTCTCGGACAACCTGCCCGAGATGCTGGGCCTGATGGACGCGTTCGGGTTCAACGAGGTGCTGCTGGAGACGGTCGGCGTGGGTCAGGTGGAGTACGCCGCGCGCATCCAGGTCGATACGCTGGTGCTGGTGCTGCTGCCCGAAAGCGGCGACGTGGTGCAGGCGATGAAGGCCGGCATCATGGAGATGGCCGACATCTTTGTCATCAACAAGGCCGACCTGCCCGGGGCGCAAAAGATGGCAAGCGACATCAAGCGCATTGCTTCGCTGGCCCGGCATGCCGAAGGCGCGTGGCGGCCTTCGGTGCTGCTGGCTTCGTCGTGCAAGCCCGAATCGATCGCCGCGCTGTCGGAAGAGATCGACCGGCACCAAGCCTGGCTGGGTCTGGGCGAGCGCCGCACGGCGTTGCTGCTGCAGCGTGCGCGCTACCGGCTGCGCCGGCTGATCGAACGCCGAGCGGCAGAAGTGATCGCGGGCCAGGCCCCGTCATTTTTCGAGGCACCGATGGCCCGGCAACTGGACCTGGCGCTCCAGCAGATCAGCCGCACGGGGTGAGAGTTCATTACAACAGGAGACACAACATGCACAAACACGCTCGACAGTGGGTCGCCCTCGCGGCCTTGACGATCGCTGCCAGCAGTGGGTTCGCCCAGGACTTCCCCAGCCGTCCCGTGAAAATCATCGTGCCGCAAACGCCGGGCGGGGCGTCGGATGCGCTGGCCCGGATTGTTGCGCAAAAGCTAGAGCAATGGGATGGACGCTCCCACCCTAAACGGCATCGCAATGTGCCAAAGTGGAAGTGTTTACCAACCACTTGAACAGACAGGAGCGTCCGACATGAAGGTTACAACAGTAGGCGTCGATCTGG